>ERZ772860.139-NODE-139-length-70105-cov-10.734547_pt1 | contig 70105 bp, 69 predicted proteins | sample MGYA00511342_ERZ772860 | MGnify/ENA primary metagenome ERZ772860 (study PRJEB29015, sample SAMEA2737665) | human gut metagenome | biome: human gut; feature: human-associated habitat; material: faeces | place: China | collected 2012 ... | reverse complement strand
GATTATTGCGGTAATAATGCCGTCAATTATCTGCGGAATAGCTTCAACGATTGCTGTTATGATATCCGGCAGTGCACCGATAAGTGCGGTTAAAAGGTCAATGCCTGCCTGTATTAATAGTGGCACGGCTCTGATTATTGCGGTAATAATGCCGTCAATTATCTGCGGAATAGCTTCAACGATTGCTGTTATGATATCCGGCAGCGCACCTATAAGCGCAGTAAACAATTGTATACCTGCGTCAACAATCTGGGGAATCGCTGAAATTATGAATGTTGTTACAGCTGCAATAATCTGTGGCAAGGCTTCGATTAAAACGGGCAGTGCAGCAATCAGTCCCTGCGCAAGTCCTGAAATCAGTTGCAAAGCGGCGTCCAATAGCAGGGGTAGACTTTCAATTAGCCCTTGTATGATTGTGACTATAGCCTGTACAGCGGCGGGTATCAGTGTTGGCAGTGCATCTGCAATGCCGGTTATCATTGATTGAACAATCAGCATCGCTGCCGCAATGATTTGCGGAAGATTGTCTATCAGTGCACTCGTGATTGTAATCACGGCCTGTACGGCGGCGGGAATCAATGCGGGAAGCATTTGCACCAGTGCGGACAGGATTTCTGCAAAAAGCTGTGATGCAGTTTCCAACAGCGTCGGCAGCAGGCGCATGAGCTGTGATGTCAACGCGCCGACAGCCTGCGGAAGTGCGGCTGCAACGGATTCGAGCACCGGAGCTATGTTATCGACCACGGCACCGAATGCATCTGCAACATTGGCCGACAGTAGGGCAATGTCCGCGCCCGAATTACCGAGACCTGCGGTCAGCGATGATACCGATGCCTTCAGCAAACCCAGTGCCCCGGATATCGTGCTTACGGATTCTTTTGCAAAATTTCCGGCATACTGTTCGGTTGTTTCAAAAAACATCCGCATTGCCATTTCTTCACGTTCCGCACCGCTGGCCGATGCCCAAACAAAATCTAATCCTTTACCGGCAGCATATGCTTCGATTGTTGTTGCGTTCATAGCAACACCCAGGTTGTCCATCATCGTGAAGTTGCCCTTTGCTGCGCCTGCAACGGCATTCATCGCATCCTCCATGTTAATACCCATAACGGATGCCATATCTGCGGCACGCTGCATCGCTTGAGTCGTGAGCTCCAAACTTCGTTGCTGCGTCAGTCCGCTTCCCTGAAAAAGGGCTCCCATCTTGTTCGCTGTCGCAAGATATTCGCTTTGTGACAGTCCAAGATTTTTGTAGGCTTTTTCTCCCGATGCGGCGATAGAATCGGCATACTCTCCGAAAACAGCTTCGGCACCGCCAAGATTTTGTTCAAGTTCACTGAACTGTGTTACAACATCTTTTCCAAGCTTTATTGCAGCGGCAACGGCGGCGGCCGCAACTGCAGCAAGTGCCGTTCCGATGCCTCTAAGCACACCGCCGAGCTTTTCAAACTTACCGCTGCTTTTTTCCGATGCATCGCCTGTTTCTTCGATCTCCTGTGCAGCGCCGCTTGCTTCTTCGGAGAGATCATTCAGCGCATCCGCATTTTTGCTTATTGCGCGTTCCGTATCCAGCATAGCCGCCTTATTGTTGTTCAGATTGGCTTGCATTTTCTGATACGCGGGATCTGTCGGTTCAATACCTTCGGATACCATGCGCTTAAGTGCGGCTTCGGCGGCTGCAACCTTATTCTGTTCTTCAACAAGCTGCTTGTTCAGCACGGCAGCCTTTGCCGTCAGTGCTTCGGTGCTGTCGGCATTATCCGCATACTGAGCGGTAACAAGCTTCATTTCCGATGCGACTTCGGCTAATGTAGAGTTGATTCCGTTACATGTATTTTGATACTCTGTTGATGCATCTGCGGCACCGCCTGTCCCTTCGGAGAGCTTGTTCAGCGCATCCGCATTTTTGCTTATTGCGCGTTCCGTATCCAGCATGGCCGCCTTGTTGTTGTTCAGATTGACCTGCATTTTCTGATACGCGGGATCTGTCGGTTCAATACCTTCGGATACCATGCGCTTAAGTGCGGCTTCGGCGGCTGCAACCTTATTCTGTTCTTCAACAAGCTGCTTGTTCAGCACGGCAGCCTTTGCCGTCAGTGCTTCGGTGCTGTCGGCATTATCCGCATACTGAGCGGTAACAAGCTTCATTTCCGATGCGACTTCACGTAATCCGGCATTGATGCTTTTGCACGCATCTCGGTACTCTTTTTCGCCGCTGATTTCGATTTTTGTTTTCATCGTGTCGGTTCTGTCAGCCATGTGTTCACCTCCTTACGCAGATAATAAAGGCAGGCTCCGAACAAACCAATCAGAAGCCTGCCAATGCCGCATCAATGGGATCCATGTGCGGATTATTCTTTGTTTCGAACCTGTCGGGATTGAATTCCCTGTGGATTTCGAATAGTTTTGTAATTTTATACGGTGTCATGTGCCACACTTCACGCTCCGGGAAGTGCAGCAGTGTAACACCGATATAGATCATGCGGGCAAGGTCAATGCCCTGCCCGCAGTTTATTCCCCCTCGTCATCGGGTTCAGCGTGCGCGGTTTCCGCTCCGCCGTTGCCGACCGTGAAGGATGCGAAAATTGCATCTTTTACTGCCGCCATGTTGCCAACGTGGATCATGTGGCCGACCTGCTGTTCAGTAAGCTCCGGCTCTGCTTCGTCCCTGCCTTCATTAAGCAGCAGCGTCAGCAGCCAGCGCAGGGTTTTGATGCCGTCTTTACCTTGCAGCTTAGCGGGCAGAGCTTCAATGTCCTGAAATCGGTCCTGTACCTCATCTATAACGTTCAGACTGAACAGCAGATGTCTCTGCTTATCCAGCATGATAGTTGTGCGTCCGTCTTTAATTGCGCTCATTTCTCCCTCCATCAACATCAGATGCCGGTGCTGTCAGCAGGTTCTTTCACTGCCGTGAACCATGCTTTTGCAATATCTTCGGTTTCGGCACCAACATAGTCTGCTTTCCAATTGCCGTCTTCACGCGCGGTTATTGTTCCGGTGATTTCGGGTGTTTTATACTCGATGCCGTCCCCTTTGGTCTGAAATGCATCGGCAGGCGGTGCGAATTTCACGCGATACAGCCATATGTACCTGTACTTTCCTCCCGTTTTGCGTGCACGGAATCCAACCGCTACATACGATGCTGCATCCGCAGTGTTTGCATAGCTTATACCGTCTTCGCCAAGTGTCTGCCCAAATAGATCCGTCTGCACCTGCGGCGACAGGTCATTGATGTTCAGCTTAATTTCTCCGCTTGAAAACTCCTTTGCTTCATCGTCAAGCGCATCATCGGCATACAGTGCCGCTGTTGCATAGTTGATTGACAGTTCCGCGCTGATCGCTTTCGCCATTCGCACCGGTGTTGCATAGGTCCACTTGTTGGTTTGCTGATTTCGGGTAATTTTAGAGTAGTATATGTCTCTAAGTCCTATCGTTGCCATTAGGTTACCTCCTCGATTAGGTATTTTGTTTCCATCGGCACATGGTAATATGCCGTATCAGGTTCATAGATTTCTGCGTCAACGGATGTACCGAAAAAATCCGCTGATTCCAGTTGTGTTATCATGCGCTGCATCAGCGCGATATAGTTTGAACGCGAATAGATATCTATTCCAAACAGAATTTCATATGAGCTTGCTTCATCATCCGCATTGTTGCGCGGTTTGATTGATATGATCTGATGAGTGATGTATGTATCATGGTTGCCCGAATTAAACAACCGCGATACCGGAGCCCCTGCCGAAGCGGCGGTCAGCGTATCAATCAGCTTTTTGTCCGCGACTGCAATTGCATCATCCATCGGCACCGCCTTTCTGAGCAGCGTACATCACTTCGTACATAGCAGCATTGACGCTGTCACCGCAGTTTTCGTTCGCTTCCTGCACCCAGCGCGATCCGGGGATGCTGCTGCATCCGTAGTTCAATATAAATGCTTTATCAGCATTGCGGATGCCTTTACGGTCCTTGCCTTGCGGGTAAATGTCGATACTGCTGCTGTAGTCTTTGCGTTTGGGGCGCGTAGCCTTTATACTTTTGAGCATATCGCCCGTGTCAATGTGTCGATGACGTACAGCACTGTCCTTTTGCGCTGCTATAACCACGTTGGCACCGGCTTTCAGCATGGATTCTACAGTATCCCCGATTTCGTCAGCACGTTTGTTCATGCTTACGGCAATTTCGTGTATGTTTATACTCTCAAACCTGGCTATCGGTTTCACCCCCTTTATCGCTCTTCATATTAGATAGCGTTATTTCGGTTTCTTCACCGTTCGATGCTGTGTAAGCGCGGGTAACGATGTAGCGGTTCCCGGCAAATTCGGCGTACTTTTCATCATGATACTCATCAGACGATAACACAAATTTCAGTACAGTTGTGTATCCCGCCATGGCCGCTTTGTAGAACTCATTCGTTCCTACTGATTTTCGCTCACCGAAAACCTGCGTGCGCTGCTCTTTGGGCGGCAGCAGGAATCCGTTTGCATCGCGCTGTGATTCAGATCGCGCTATCAGTACCAGTTCATCACTATACAGCATCGTTATCACCTACCAATGCTAATGTGCTTTTTATGTGTTCGAACGCCTTGATATAGCGTTCATTATCATCATTGAACCCGAAATGCGCCTTACAATAAAGCATCACCGCACGATTCACAAGCGGTGATGCTTCGGTTTCATGTGATATTCGTACGGGAATATCCGCGCCTGCTGCCCTTAACTCATCGAGTGCCGCTTCGATAAGATTAATTATTTCGGCGTCAAAGCTCTTTGATGTGCGGCGCAGGGCTAAACGTGCATCGTCAAGCAGCACTTTGCACCGCCTTATGCCGTTGCCTTTACAAGCTTGACGAACGCCTCTCCGAATGCAGGCGCACCATCGAAAATAGCGATTCCGGCATACTTATAGTTGTTGTTATCGATGTTGTACATCGACTTTACGTTGACGGCTTCGCCAAGGTTGCCTACATACTTCTTCATATCACCCAGGAATGCTTCGTGCAGTGTTACATCATCGCTCAGTACAACGGGATACCCGTAAACAAAATATTCTTTTCCCTGTACAGTAACGATATTGTTCTTGGCGTTATCCTGCAACGGCATGAAATCGGTGTACAGAGTGCGTTTACTCATAACGATCTTGGCATTGGCATCATACCCGGAGGGAAGCAGCCCGATCAAACTCAACACATTTGCAGTGGTCAATGATGCGTCCTTAGCGACAGTTACGCTGTTGGTGTTGCCCCACGTGTTAGCGGCATTTATGCCTTTCGGCTGACTTGATCCTGTGCCGTTTATTATCAGTGCATTGATTTTGTTGGCAATGTTTGAAGACAGCATTTCTGTAAGCCACGATTCGAATGCGGCTATAGACATTGTACGGACGCTGTCGGATATAACCACAAGCTTTACAATTTCATAGCCCGTCAGCGACACTTCAGCCGGTGTGTCGGTTGCAGCCGTAATGGCGGCATTTTCGGTGTGCAGTGCTGCTGCATTGGTAGTGCCTTCCACCACGAACTTAACATTCCCAGATACTTGCAGCAGTGTGATTTCGGCCAGCAGCGGAGCTTTCTCGCGAATTTTACTGATGATTTCATTCGCGGTTTGTGTGGGAATCAACTCAGCGCCTGCGCCGGTGGCGTTAGAGTATGCGCGTTCCTCCGCATCTGTCAGCCGTACACCACGCAACCTATTCAGCCATGCGCTGCGATACTCAGGGCTGTCGGCAGGATTGATGTTTTCAGGCTCGGTGTTGGGCAGTCCCATGCCGGGCATAGGGTTTGTGTTTGCTCCGCGATTAGCTATGCCGTTCAGAAGTGCTCTTCTGCGCTGTTCGGCCTGCATAAGGCCGTTTCGCTCCGTCTGAAGATTTTTCACTTCCTCTTCGAATGCGGCAATTTCAGCATCCGTGAGCTCTGCGGCGCGGGTTGTAATGTCGTTCTGAATCGCAGCCAGTCGTTCATCAATTTCAGCTATTCGGTTCATTTTGGTTATTTTACCTCCAGTTTGTTAAGCAGTCTGTTAATTCTGATTTTGCGCTTTAACGTCTCCCGTTTGCTTTTTGTGATCACTCCGTTACAAAAGGCACGCGCAGCTATTTCAGTATCCGGGTTAGCAGGGCAGCTTACCGCAGATACATCATAAACCTTTTTTATGCGTTTAATTATTCGTGTGTTGGTGCTTTCGTCAAAATCTTCATCGGCTATCGTGAATGCCCATGACATCTTTGTTACCAGGCCTGCACCGATTTCTTCGTACAGTTCTTTTGCGGCGGTTGATTTCGATAGATCTGCATACATCAAAAGCCCGTGTGAATCAGTTATCAAGCCAAGCGTGTTATTGCCGGTACGCGCCAGCACTTTGCCGTGATGATCGTACTGCATGATAACGTCTGACAGGTCCGCATTGTCAAGCGCAGTAGGTTCAATGCGTTCGTAGATTTTTGTATTATTAAAATCATACAGCAGATACGGCTTTCCGAACGTTGTTGCGTACCCTTCCACGTAGTGGGATGATTCAATTCGTTTCGTCTGTGTTGTTGACTGCTGTGTCAGCGGACCCAGCATTGCCCTGTATTCCCGTGTTGCGACTATCGGCATTGTCAGTCTCCTTTCCGAGTTGTGATACCTCTGCATATTCCTTGCGAATGTAGTACTTATCGCCGCCTTCTACGTGCGGCATATTGAAGATATCCATCACGCTGTTGCGATTTATAAGGCCACGGTCAAAAAGTTGTGTTGATACAGCGATTTTTGTTTCAGTCTTTGCATACTGTAGCCGATTGGCCGAAAACAAAATGCTGTTTCCGTGTGATATCTCTCGCGGGCTGAATGTCATGTTTGACATTACCAGTGAAAGCTGCACTGCAAACGGCTCAATTTTGCCCTCATAGTAGGCGCCCCATTCTTCATCAGTATAAGAGTTTGTCAGGATCTTTGCGTTTGTTCCGAAATACCTGTAAACCGATTCATTGATTAACTGCATTTGTGCCGGTGATACCGTCACGGGTTTCGAATCGACTTGCTTGATGTCAGAAAACTTGTTATCATAGATGATCATACCGCTTTCATTGTCTGCTGACAGATTATCCTTCGTAAATCGTTTGCGCTCCGCCTCTATGTCTTCGGGCTTAATGATGTTGGCGATTTTAGCCAGAAATCGGATAGATGCGGAATTTTTTACGCTGTTAATTATGCCTTGATTCTGTGTATGGATCAGCTGCATTGTCGGGCGCAGTGCGCTGTTACTGCTGCCGAAAAAATCATTTTCATACTGGAATTGCGTCAGCACACCGACACGTTCATATTCTATCGCTGCAACCTGTCCTGTTCCGAACGTGTACCGCAAATACGGTTTACCTTTGTGTTCGACCACTTCGCACCGCTGCGGAAGAACGGGATAGTAGTACATAATCACACCGCGTTCATCCTCGATAGGAACGATAAATGCAGTATTGTTTACAGATAGGATCGTTGCTATCCTGTAAATAAATTTGGTTGTATCCATGAAGGGGTTGGGTTTCATTTGCAGTGTCTTTTCCAGGTGCCGCATTGCCTTGCCGGTCATTTCCGGTTTTAGTTTGCTGCAAAAAGTGGCGAACTGGTGTATAGCTGCTCGGGTAAGCTCCATCTCATAGATGCTTTCCGGCGCGTTCGTAAAAACAGGTGTGTAGCCGTTCAGCAGCTTAAAATAACTGTTTGCTTGCAGTGCCTTAGGCTTGCCGAATATTGCATCAAACAACCCGCGCCGTTCACCCTTGGTAGTTTTATTCATTTTTCAGCAGTTCTCCTATTTCTTGATTGTACTTTTGCCGAACGGTCAGCGCATCAAGTACGGACACAAACCCGTCTATGCGATCCCGTTGATTTATTTTTATCGGCCTTATCTTGCGTGTTTCGAGATTTTGCTTCATTGCAACGTTAAGAAAATGCGCTTTGAGCAAGTCGTTTTCACCGCAAATTTTAAATTTGCCGTCCAGCATGATACCTTCGAATTCGCGTATAACCGGAGTTAGGTTCTCACCCTGGAAAACATCGTCCATATGAAATCCGTATTCACGCATTTGATCTACAAGGTACTGAGCTGAATAGCGGTCATATCCAACCTTAAGTATGTAAATCTTGTGCGCTTCCACCAGTGTGCGAAACCAGGCGAATACATCGTTATAGTCAACGTGATTATCGCCTGACAGCGTCAGAATGCCTCGCTGCACGAATGCGCTGTACGGAACTCCGTCTTCCGCACACGCACGTTCCAGGCGCGAATGCGGCATGAAGAACTGCGTGAAATTGTACAGAGATCCGCCGCGTTCGATGATGCAGCTTGCTGCCGTAAGGTCCGTTGTCTGAGACAGATCCAGCCCGCCGACAGCATAGCAGCCTGCGAAATCGTCGATCGCACAGGCACATACCGACTTGGAAACGGTGTTATAGTCTATCCAGGCTACGCTCGAACTTTGTTTGATGTTGCAGTATTTGGTCAGGAACTCTGTTTTTTTGCTCGCGGATGTTTCAGCTACGGCAGCTTCATCTCGGAAAAAATCCGCCGATACAGACACTCCAATATTGGGGTTTGCTTTGCGGATTTCAGTTGCATCATTCCACCGATTGGGATCATCGATTTTATAAATAATGGGCAACAGCCTTGTTTCTTTGCTGCTGCCTTTCAGCACTGCTGATGCGCGTTTCATCAGCTCATCGAATATGCCGTTGTTTTCATATCCTGCCGTTGATATGGACAATATCAGCGGCTGTTTACGTGCACCCAGTGCGGATTTCATTACCTCGTACTGCTTAAGTCCTGCATCGCCCCGCCATGCTGCCATTTCATCATTCACAACTAAGTGCGGGTTGAATCCATCGGATTTTTTTGCGTTGAATGCTATCGGTTTCACGGTTGTGTTTGTATCGGCAATGTAAATATCACTGCGCCGTTTTTTTGATAATTCTTCAAGCTCCGGCTCTTTTTGAATCATTTGGTAGAATGCATTGAATACCAGACTTGCCTGATCCAGCTTCGGCGCAAGGCAGTAAATTTCAGCCCCGTATTCGCCGTCAATGTATGCCATATATGCGATGATTGCGGATGCCAACAAACTTTTACCGTTCTTCCGGCCAACAACCAGAAATACCTCACGATAAACACGATTGCCATTTTCATCTACAATTCCGAATATTGCTGACAGTGCAGCCTTCTGCCAAAGTTCCAGCTTAAGCAGATCCGATCGGCCCGCACTGTGGTGGCAAAAATTCTCGATGAAGTTTATTGGCTTCATTGCTTTTTTGTGGTTGTAAATCAGGCTTCCGTCCGATATGCCCTGCACCAATTTCTTGTACAGCGTTTTAACCTCAATGCTTGCCGCCATGGTTCCAGTGCGTATGCAGCGTTCATAGTCGATGATGTAGTTATTCATCACGTCTCAGTGCAGCAAGGCGGCTTTCCTTCTTGCGCTCCGGAGGGACGAGATCACAGAGCTGCTTAACGATTGCAGTTAGATTTTTGGTCATTGCGATATGCGTTTTCACATTCTCGCTTTGCTTAACCCCGAATTGGTTTGCGCCGTTTTGATACTCTTCAGTGTAGCCGTTTTCGTTTATGCTTTCCTGCAATTCTGCAAGCGACACAGACAAAAAAGCCGCTGTTGACAACAGCGGTTCCACAACTTTGCGTTGATTTCCGTCTAAATCTGCAAAAACTTTGCCAAGTCGCTTTAATTCCTTCTTAATCAGTTCATCTTTCGATATGATCGCCTTTGCAGCCAAAGATCTGCCCTCCTTTCCGTCAGTTGCCCGAGACACCACCCCCCATCGACACGCGCTACACCGCACACGCGCACACCTGCGGAGTAATTCGTTCCTCCCCTCCTCGGTTGGCTGAACCCCTACTCGGTGTGAGAATAGGGGGGGATTATGTGTCCGTTCGCATCGAACGTATATCGCTTCTTGCGATGCTGATGATGCTCAGAGTTGTGGCAGTCCTGGCACAACGCTTCGAGATTATCCCACGACAGTGTAACGGTTGCCGTTCCGATATTTTTCGGTGTCAAATATTTTTTGTGGTGAACCACTTTAGCCGGTGTTACTATGCCGCGGCGCAGGCAGCGTTCGCACAGCCCGTTGACGCTAAGCAAATATGCTGCGCGTGTGGCATCCCACGCGGCTGAGTTATAAAACTTTTTCGCCCACTCTTGCATACGCACCTCGATTTGCACAGTTCAACAATGGTATTATAACACATGTTTTACTCTAATTTACTCTAATGTTTGCAGCGACAGCAAGGCTTTACCGTGTATCTGATGCACGCGTTGACTGCTGTATGACATGCGTTCGCACACCTCAGCCCAAGTATAGCCCTCGATGTACCGCATTCGCATCAATCTCCGCTCGACTGACGGAAGCATTGCAATTGCGGTTTCTATGCGCTGCATAGCCGCCGCAAGGTGTTCGACCTTTCGGCTGTATACGGCGGCGATATTCTCTTGCATGATGATAGCGGCAAGCATGGGATTGCTTGCTTTCCCGCCGTGCGCGGATAGTTTCGCAAGCCGTGTTGCTTTCATGGTTGTGCTGCTGTCCAGGTATTCCTGTATCAGCTTTTCAAGTTCTTCTTTCTCGCTTTTGATATTCTTGTAATTCCGCAGCTCGGCTTTCGTCATGGTTACTCCTTTCGCATTCGCGTATAGATATAAGCACCCGCCACAAACTTTGAATATCTGATTTCGCAGTCCGTAAACGTGTAGCCCTTGTACAGTTTTTCGAAAATCGCTTTTGGTTCGGTTGTAAAATCAACAATCATGCGTTCAACCTTTCGGCGGCTGATGCGTGTATCCGATGTGGTGACAATCGGTTCTTTCAAGTTCTTTGAGCTGCACCACCGTTTGCCGCCCTTGCTTTGCTTTGTCATATAGCGGGATAGTGCTTCGTATCCGTACTCGTTTGGTTGAAGTCTGCGGCAGTTTGCATACCCCTTGCCCCACAGCCGCTCTATCTCATCTCGCGGCATTCCGCTCATAACCACATGATGGTGCACACGTTTCGGTACACCGTCAGCATCGGCATACTCTATGACGTATATATACTTCATTTCGCTCAGTCCGTGCTTCCGGCGATATGTACGTATCCGGCGGATATAGTTCTGCATATCCCTGCGGGCTTGATCTGCATCCGGAACAAAATCTCCCGCATATGTCAGGGTTACGCAGCAATCCTCTTCGGTGAAGTTTGCATTCAGCCTTCGTTCCAACCGCTTGCGGGCATTACGCTCATTCAGTGCGATCTGCTCGGCGCGGGTTATGTGTTGTTTTGCTTTGCGCACTTCGTTTGCAGTGTTCCATATCGGATAGATTTCGCATTCGAGCATTTTACCAGCCTTGATGGTTTTGCACCTGTATCTGCCTACGGCAGTGTGATTAGGTGCGATTGCGCCGGATGCAGTGTCCGTGAACAGCTGCATGTATCGTTCGGAACTGTGCATAGTGTGAACCTCCTGCCGATATGATGCATGATGTACGCAGGGGGTTAAGACCCCCTGCATCCCCCCCGAGTAATACCCCGGAAGGGGATAGCGCACACGCATATCCAACAACGTTGACTTGTTAATACTTCATACAAGCCCGAAAAAGGCTCGTGTGCTTCCTATTATTAGGTAGAAACGCTCTACCTCTCAGCACCGGCGCGTGCCTTAGCCGCTGCCATGCCCTTGCTCTTTTTGCAGTCGCACTTTTCGTTCGGATCAAGCCGTGCTCCGCAATACGGACAGGTTTTATAGTAGGTGCTTGTCCGCTTCGATCGGCATATAGCCCTTGCGTATGTGGTATTCATGTTGGTTAAGCTCCTTATTATCGGTTATCAGTTTGCCCCGCCATGCCGGAAGGATACGTTTGCTGCCGTCAGCAAACACCGCATACATAACAATGTTGTTATTGCTCATGCTGTAATATCCTCGGCTCGGTGATACCGGATCACATTGCAGTTCGCAGATTTGCCATGCATTCGGGTAGTCGATGCTGACACGCAGGCACGGCACATGCAGCCTGTCCCCGGTTCGATTCTGCGTGAACTCGCGTTCCAGTATGATTTCCCGTGCGGAAAGTTCGTAGTGTGCACAGGCTTGCTGCACAAGCCTTCGCATTTGCGGCAGCAGGTTCATATCATATCGGCATCGGCGGCAGGGCATTTTTCTATTTCTGCCATGATGAATATATATATGCTGTCCGCAATTATCTTGTACGGCTCATGCATTGAGCTGTTTTCTGCTCCTTTTTCATCTACCGTTTTGCGCAGATCCTTTTCTATCTGTGCCAGCAGGGTTACAGCGTTGATACACTTGGCAGCGCGTTCTTGCGTCTCTGTGTAAATCGTCTCTGTGTAAATGGAATGTACCGCTCGCGCAAGCTCAAACATGATTCCGGGAATGCCCATCTCTTGATCATAGGTATCCGGATCGCTGTAACGCATAACATCAGCTGCCATCTGACGCAGATCTTCAAGCGTAACATGCGTTCCTTCAAACCTTCGCACATAATCAAGGAACTGCGCATATTCTTTATTGGTTGCCAACGCAAACCAATCATTTCTAATGAGGATTTGCTGCACCTCTTCAGCGAACATTATTCGAATTTCTTTTATAGGTTTTGGCTTATTCATAGGGTATTCCTTTCTATGCTTATACGGCTTATACGCTGCGTTCTGTCAATTTCGCACCGCCCCGCAGTCTGTGCAGGGCTTGTTTTTGTTAAGCACCTGCACTTAAACGGGGAGTAGGGAGGAAATCCATGAATGCGAACCTTGACAGAACGCAGCGCAGTTATCCACATGTTCCTGTTGAATTGTGGATTATTTTTATTCCTTTGGAGCAGCATTCAGCAATCGTGCGATCTTCTCGGCCTCGGCTTCGTCTTGCGGGTTAAGTTTTCGCCCAAGCAGGTTTTCAATCGCATCAAAAAACTGCTTATCCGGGGTTTCACGGTTGCCGCTGTGGTCAACCTCTTTGCGGTCCCGCAGCCTGTATACACCATAAAACCATTCTCCGCCAATGCAGTTACTGGTTACTTTCCATTCGCTCTTCATTTCAATTCGCCTTCTTTCTTTAAATAGTCATAGCAAATGTTCTTTCCGTACGTGGCGGTCCAATCCAGCGTTGACACGGTTTCATGATCGAATCCGTCAAAAACGTCTTCAATAACCGGTTCATGCGCTTCATCGATGATGATGCCCGGGGCTTCATCTCCATAGATTTCGCTTTCCATAAGATAGAATGTTTTTCCATAGAGTGTGCGGCGGTCAATTTCGTACCATGTGCCGGTATGTCCCTTAATCTTGATGTTTTCAAGTTCTTTTTTCGCCACTTCAAGCCTTCCTTTCAGCATATATCCTTAATAATCGATTCAACCGCTGCCCAGTACAGCGGCATACCAAGGAACATAACCTCGCCGCCGTACAGCAGGGTGCCGCGAAACTCCACGGCATACGGGCGGAACAGCTTGAACAGCAGCCAGCCGAACAGCGTGATAAGTGCCCACTTTATCACTTTGGCAATTGCTTTTCGCAGTGCCTTATTGCGTTTGGAATGCCTTCGCCTTATCATTCTACCCTCCAAACCATGAGTACTTCTTCCAAGTCAATATACATCAGACGCGGGATATCACATTTTTCAGCACTCCAACCGATAATTTTTCCACACACATCTTTGTGGACTATAAATTCAGCGCACTCAAAATCCGGCGATACAGTTCCGTTTTTCATAAAAAAGCGTATTTTCATTCACACCTCCGTGAGCTTTGCCGTGCGGCCTTTTCAACCATATCACGGAACGGCTTGCTGCCGCAAAGCGCGGCTGCGATATCGGCAGCGGCTGCATCGCCGATATCGGCTTCAACATACAGCGGAACGGCGGTGCCGAATTCGCCTGTTGCCCTGTCGCGCGGTGCAATGATTCCAACCTGAATGTACTGTTTCTGCTTCGTTTGCGTTTCTGTTGTCATTGGTGGTTCCCTCCTTAATCAAAACTAACGCCCATGGCGGCTTCGTAGCGGTGAAGGATCTTCGTGCTTGCGTCAATTACTTCGTCCGCTGTTGCACCGCGAATCGATCCGCTCAGCATCTTGTTAAGACGCGGCGCGTCAACGATGATGCCCGCCGCTTCCAGCTGTGCAATCAGCCAAGTTTTAGGCAGTGCGTTACGGCAAAGCATTATTCTGACTTCATGCCTTTCATTTCGTGTAGTCTCCATTTAGTAGTCTCCTCTATCGTTTTTTGTGTGCAACAATCATTGACATTATATGTTAACAATGGTATACTGTGGTTGCTGAATCCAATGAACCATTGTCGCAGTCCGTTTTTGCGGGCTTGTGTTCAATGTTTGTTGCTTTCAATAGTATTGTACCATACGAATGTATGAATGTAAATACAAAAGCCGACATTTGCATGATATATTTTGTTGAAGGGGTTTTTATGGATATAAGTCGCATCGTTGAATTGGCAAAGAAACAGGGAAAAACAATGGCTCATCTTTGCCGTCTTTTAGGTAAAACGCGTAGTTATTTAAATGATGTGAGACGTGGTGCATGTGTGTTACCATACAATTCTATTGAGATTATTGCTGCTGATTTAGGAACAACACCGGAGTATCTGCTGTTCGAGACGGATAATCCGTCCGTACCGGTAAGCAATCAGAGCATGAAATCTGATGTTGAGCCTGCGCTTACTGAGCAGGAAAAGTTGTTGCTGGAAATGTTTCGCGGAACAACTGAACAGGGACGAATGCGCATTATCCAGGCGGTTATGAACGTCTGCGATGACATTGAAAAAAAGCCTGCAAGAACGGATCAAATTTTTGTTGGCTGAATGCCAGGGAAAAAAGATCATTCCTTTTGAGCTGCTGCAATGCTGCCGCCGCTTGAAAGAGATAGATAACAATTCTTAATCAATTGGGAGGAACTTTTCGATGAAGAACATGAAAAAGAGTGTGTATGTGTTTTGGGGAATCGCTGCATTCGGCGTTTTGGGTGCAATTCTTTCAATTCCGAATCTGCAAAATATGCTGATTTACTTTGCGTTGATTGTTGTGTTCGGTGCTCTCGGATATTGGCAGTTCCGGAAGGGACAGACGGAGCAGCCCGCCGAATCGCCGAAAGAGAAACCTGAAGAAAAAGGACCCGAGGGGAAAGAAAAGAAACAGGATAAGCCGACAGCGAAAACAGCTGAACGTGCAGCGGCTGAAACTAAGACAGCACAGCCGTCCGCCATGGAACGCAGTGCTCCGAGGGAAGAATCCAAGATAAAAGCGGAAGAACATGATAAGCCGACAGCAAAGGCAGTTGAATATGCAATGCCCGAAATCAAGACTGCACAACCGCCCGCCATGGAACGCAGTGTTCCGAGGGAAGAACCCAAGATAAAAGCGGAAGAGCATGATAAGCCGACAGCAAAGGCAGTTGAATATGCAATGCCCGAAACCAAGGCAGCGCAGCCGTCTTCCGTGAATGAAATTGATTACGGTTTTCATTCAGATGATGATTACGACTATTGGAAGGTTACGGTTGCGGGAGTAACATTTAAAAACGGCAGAAAATCACGTCAAACAATTCTGAAAAAGATTTTTTTTCGAGATGAACCCTTCAATAAGGATGAATGCCATTCATGCACACTGAGACGCGGAGAATATGAGGGCGAACCTTCATTCGCCGTTTGCGTACATGATGATATTATTGGATTCATACCCAGGGAAAAGGTGCAGTACTTTTACGATAACTTTTATCGTTGCGATGGTATTACCGCTATACGGGTATTCAGCGAACACGATATTATTGGAGCAAGAGTGGTTGTGCGCTTCCGCAGGAATGCGGATGAAACGTCCAAAGATGCACCGCAGGAAGTAACAACTAAGGCTGTACTTGAAACTTCAAACAGCAAGGCACAGTTTTGGAGCGATGATGAGGATGAATGTGATGAGGTTGAAAGCGAAGATAATGCGGCAGCCGATGAAACGGCAGCGCAGCCCGCTAAGACTGAAGCGGCTGATAAACCTGCATCCGTTTTCTTTGGGCAGGTGGTTGTTACTGAAGGGGAATTCCGGTCATTTACGCGCCGAAAATTGAATGAGATCCTTCGGGAAAAGGGTGCAATCATAGAATCAACCATTACAGGCAATACAGATTTTTACATTGTTGGTGATATACCTTTAGAAAAACTCGACAGCAATTGCTTGAGCAGTAACGGACGAAAGCTTGAACGCCTGCTTGATAAGGGTGAGTGCTATGCAACGGAGCTGGATGAATATAAACTGTTAGCCCTGCTTGCGGAAGAATAACCGAGGTATCGCATGAAATTCAAGTATCCCGCCATGGGAACAACAAAAAACGCGGTTATCTATGCCCGATACAGCTCACATAGTCAGCGTGAAGAAAGTATCGAAGGTCAGCTGCGCATATGTCATGAGTATGCAAAAGCTGAAGGTTTGGCAATAGTCGGCGAATACATAGATCGCGCGATCAGCGGCACTACCGATGCCCGCCCCGACTTTCAGCGCATGATTGATGATGCAAAGAAAAAACAGTTTTCGTATGTAATCGTTTACAGGCTGGATCGGTTCGCGCGTAATCGATATGATAGCGTGCTGTACAAGCATGAGCTGAAGCAATGCGGCGTCAAAGTCGTGTCTGCAACCGAGGGCATCGGCACCGGGGATGAATCAATTCTGCTTGAAGCGTTGATTGAAGCCAGTGCCGAATACTACTCTATGGAACTGTCGCGCAAAATTAAGCGCGGACGGCAGGACAGCGCAATGAAGGGTAACTTCCTTGGCGGTGCCGTGCCTCTTGGGTACAAGGTGGTGGATTCTAAGTTTATTATTGATGATGAAACCGCGCCGATAGTCAGGTATATTTTCGAACGCTATGCGGCGGGGATAGGGAAAAAACAAATTATTGATGAACTGACGGCAAAAGGATACATGCGGCGCACTGGTAAGCCGTTTACATACAGGTCCTTCGATTCAGTCTTGCGGAACCGTAAGTACACCGGCGAATTCACTCAAACGGGGATCACGGTTGAAGGCGGATGCCCAGCGATTGTAGACACGGAGATGTTCGAAAAGGTTCAGGCTCGACTTGAGATTAACCGCCGAGCACCGGCAAAAGCAAAGGCAAAAACGGAGTACCTGCTGTCCGGAAAGATGTTCTGCGGCTATTGCGGCGAACCTATGATCGGCATATCCGGCACTGGTAGACATGAAAAAACGTTCTATTACTACTCTTGCGTTGGACGGCGTGGAAAGAGCGGCTGCAAAAAACAACATGAGAAAAAAGACTTCATCGAGTGGTATGTTTGTGAGCAGACCGTGCAGTATATGCAGGACCCGGAGCGGTTGTCGCATGTTGCAAAGCGAATCATCGAGATTAACGATGCTGAGTTTGACGGCGGAAAAGTGAAAGAGCTTGAACGCGCCGTTGAAAACTGTGACAGTGACATACGAAAGCTTGTTGATGCGCTTACAACGATTCCCGATGCAGCACGTCCCGCATTGTATGATAAGATTGAACGTATAGGTGCAGCCAAGGCCGATATGGAGATTGATCTTGCAAAGCTTCGCGTGCTTTCCGAGGTGAGATATAAGCAGGAAGACGTTGAAGCATGGATAAGATCCATGTGTCGCGGGGATCTGATGGACTTTGAGTTCAGACGGCAGCTGATTGATGTTTTCATCAACTCCGTGTATCTGTTTGACGATCGGGTTGTTATCGTTTATAATATTAAGAACGGCAAGCAGGTGTCTGCCATAGATGTGCTTAACGCCGTTGAAGAACTGGACGGTGTGGAGCTGTTTCCAGACAGCGCGGAAGACAGCAGTGCAGGGGGGAACGGTTCGTTTTTAGTCGCGGATGCTCCACCATACATGAAAAATCCGAACTTATTCCCAATCGGGAACGGGTTCGGATTTCTTATTTTCATCAAAGATATTATCGATTGAGCGTGGGTCCCCGGTTTTGCCTTGCGAAAAACCGGGGGCTTTGTACATTCGACGAAGAATTCCTCCTTCTGTACAATAGCAGTATCAACCAAAAGGGGGATTGCATATGGAAGTTCAGTACATTAGCGGGGCGGCGCCCAGGATGTCTGTTTCTGCGAATTTGACGGCCCCGCTTCCGGAGATGTCCTTGTCATTGTTGAAGGACAATAACCGATTATGACAATGACCTCCGTAATGCAGGTCTTGTTGTGATAACCCTGCCGGGAAGGGCAGGAAAATACCGAGCGGTCTGCTTCAGATCCCCGCCGACTTCTGCTGCGCAGAACTGGCTTCCGCCTGCCTTGAGGACGGCGGTCAGTACGTCTATTTCCGGGAAGCCGGCCCGCCCGTGTTACTATATGTGGGAGAAGCAGAACCGGAAGGCAGCCTGATTCCGGCTTGACAGCGATGCGAGTCCCAATGTATAATTTCCCTGAGGGCTGTACGGTCCACAAAAGCAGAAAGGAGATAGGATTTATGGGACAAAAGCAGCGTGTCCGCCATCGTGATGAGGCTGTTGAACCGATTGAGTGCCATCTCCGGACAAACGATATTCCGCCCCACGGGAAGCTTCCCGCAGAAAGGGAAATGTGTGAAATGTGGGGGCTGAACCGCACAACGCTCCGCGCTGCCATCCGCCGTCTGACGGAAATGGGCAGCCTGTAACAGCCTGAAGGGATCGGGAACATATGCTGCGCCGCCCAAGCCGGAGCGCAATCTTCAGGATGCAAAGTCCACCACGGAATCCGTCAGCGGGGAGGAAAGCATCGGAATTACCTATGCCGCAGGATCGGAAGCAAGGCAGCTTCGCATAGAGGAAGGTGGCAGCCTGTTCTTCCTGACCGGCATTGCCCGGGATTACAATAACGTTCCGGTGGAATTCTTCAAGTCGGCGGCGCGGCCGGATATGGTTCGCTTTTCAAGCATTCTGCGCAAGCATCGGACGGAGCCTGAAAGGAGACAACCTCTATGAAACTGGCAGCAGTTGGAAGTAACTGCGTTGACTTCTACAACAATATTGAAAACGGAAAGGCGTATCCCGGCGGCAGCCCCGTCAACGTGGCGGTCTATACCGTTCGTCTGGGGGGCGAGGCCTCCTATACCGGCCCGGTGGGCGATGACGTCTACGGAAAAATCATGCAGGAGGCCATTGCGGCCAAGGGTGTGGATACCTCCCATCTGCACGTCAAACACGGCAAGACCGCCGTCTCTCAGGTGGAGCTGCTGGAGGGTGAACGGGTATTCGGCGATTATGAAGAGGGCGTTCTGGAGGACTATACCCTCTCCGAGGAGGATATGGACTTCATCCAGACCCATGACATGGTGGTCTGTGACCTGTGGGGCAAGGTTGAGGGGCAGTTCCGGGCGCTGAAGGCCCGGGGCATCCCCACTGCCTTTGACTGCGCCACCCGTCCCGAGGACGAGGCCAGCCGGATCGCCATGCCCTATACAGACTACCTCTTCTTCTCCGGTGATGACGGCGACACACCTGCCCTCCGGGATCAGATGAAGGGCTACCACTCCCGAGGCCCCAAGCTGGTCATTGCCCTGCTGGGCGAGCATGGCAGTCTGTGCTACGACGGAAGCGAGTTCCATAAATTCGGCATCGTTCCCTGTGAACACCTTGTGGACAGCATGGGCGCGGGCGACAGCTATATCGCCGGCTTCCTGTACGGCATTGTGGAGGGGCTGCCCATCGATGAGGCCATGCAGAAGGGAGCGACCAACGCCACCGAGACGCTGAAGTATTTCGGCGCCTGGTAAGAAAAAAACAATGTACGGCGCTGCCCTCCGAAAATGAGCCGGCGGATGAGTATGCTGCGACCCGGCAGACGGTTCGCAACGCCATTGACATGCTGGCGAACGAAGGTCTGCGGCGTGTGGCGGGAAAAGGCGTCTTTGTCCCGGGAAGCCACATCGAACGGGATCCGGAAGTACTGAAAGGGTTTACCCAGACCATGCCGGATCGAAATGCGATGCCCTCTATCAAGGTTCTCAAGAAAATGATACGCCCTGCCGGAGCAAAGTACGCCATGATGTTTAGGATTCATCCGGAAGATGAGATATTCTGTATCAAGCGGATGTGCTATGGCCATATGTATCCGGAAGCACCGGGGGGATCATGAATGGCCCTACCGGGACAAAGCGATTCGGTACGCTTTCAAATTCTTCCGCAATATGGATATGAAAACCACACCAATTTATTAGCAAGTCGCGTCTTTTGACAGGAAAGGATCGAATATAGTATGAATTACGAATCGAAAGCTTGGGCCGAGGCCAAGGGTGCCTGCCTGAGAAACTTCAACGAGCAGGGCGATATCGACAGTGTCAACGGTGCGCTGGCTCTGCGTCCCCGGATTGAGAAGATAGTGGATCAGATCTGGGAGGAAGGCTTTGACAACATCTATTTCATCGGTATCGGCGGCACCTACGCTTCCGCGATGCAGGTTGAGGTCTATATGCGGGGCAAGTCTTCTCTGCCTGTATATGTGGAGAATGCTGCGGAGTACCTGACAACCGGCAACAAGCGGCTGACTGACCGCTCTGTGGTCATTTACTCCACCGTCTCCGGCAACACCAAGGAAATGGTGCAGCTCATTGACACTGTGAAGGCTCGGGGCGTGCGGGTGTTCGCCTTCATCGATACCCCCGGCTCCACCCTGACCCGGGAGGGCAAGTGGGATTATCTGGTGCTCTACCCCAAGAACGAGCAGCTGAAATTCTTCATGGTCGCCAACTACCTGATGTACAAGAACGGCGAATTCCCCGACTATGACCGCTACAATCAGGAGATGGAAGCCCACCTGGCACTGGATCTGGTGAATATTGAAAAAATTTCCGACGCATGGGCCTATGACTACGCGGAAAAGAAGGTTGCCTTCCTGAAGGAGCATCCCGATCTTCCCCACTACTTTGTGGGCGCCGGCAACCAGTGGGGCGCTACCTACTCCTATGCCATGTGCTACTGGGAAGAGCAGATGTGGATTCGCACCAAGTCCATTACCTGCCCCGAGTTCTTCCACGGTATGCAGGAAATCCTGGTGGCAGATACCCCTGTGACCCTGTTCATGGGTGAAGACGAGCAGCGTCCTCTGGCAGAGCGGGTAGCCCGGTTCCTGCCTAAGGTCTGCGGCAACTATACCATTATCGACACAAAGGAGCTGCCCATGGAGGGCATCAGTCCCGAATTCCGGGGCTCACTGTCCCATCTGATGATGCACGCCGTGAACAACCGCGTGGATGCTTACATGGAACTGTTCCTGCGCCATCCGCTGTCCATCCGCCGTTACTACCGGCAGTTTGATTATTGATAGCCTTCCTCTCCTTACTGCCTGCTGCGGGGGATTCGGCCCCCAAAGCGGGCTGAGCGAGGGATTGTCAGCTCCCGGCTGTGCCTGGGAGTTTTTTTCAAAGAAGAATGTGTATGCTTGGGACCGAGCAACTGTTTCATATCAAAAAGCCCATCATTGCCATGCTGCATCCGGATGCACTGAAAATGCTCTGTTTTATCAATCCGGAGTCAGACAGGAATCCGGACACACGCCCTCTGTCAGAGATTGCCTGCTCCACGATCTTTAAGGCCCACCCGGACGGCCTGTGCATCAGTGCCAACGCCGCCGGTCAGGATGTGGATGATGCGCTGATCGCCAGCGTAAAGCAGGCAGCGCCGGAAGTGGCGGGGCTCTGCAATACCGGCTGCCGGCCGGATACCATCGCCCGGAAGCTGCCCTAAGTTCGGATTTAACCAGTATGTGTTCACAACGCAATTAAAAACACCGAGTTTTCGGTGTTTTTAATTTATCATTTTGCTAACTTTTTGCAGCCTGCGCCGCAATAATTTTATTTTAATATTCCGAATTGAATTTTACATGAAGTTTAAAAGCACTTCATTTTGAAAATCCAGTCCGCGCTGTGTAAGCCGCATTGAATCATCCGTAACTTCCATATTCCCCGCAAGGACAGCATCGCTCACGGCGGAGGCATAGTGCTCAACGGGGTCAATGCCGAAGCGCTGTGTGAACTCCGCGCGGTCAATACCCTTTATCTTTCTGAGGCCGACCATGATGCACTCGAACATCTCATCCCCGCGGGAAATCTCTTCGGTCATTTCAACGGGCAGCTTTCCGTCGTTAAGTGCGGCATTGTAACCGCTGAGCTCCGCTTTGTTTGCAAAACGAACCCATTTGCCGTTGACATGAAGTGCGGAGTGCGCATTCAGCCCAAGGCCGAGATAGTCGCCGTTTGCCCAATAGTTCAAATTATGGCGGCATTCGCGGCCCGGAAGGGCGAAGTTGGATATTTCATAACGCTCGTAGCCAAAGCTGCGGAGCAGGTCGAAGCCGGCATCTTCCATATCAGCAACGGCATCTTCGTCGGGAAGCTCGATTGAACCGTTCCGCACTGCTTCAAACAGGGGTGTTCCCTCGGCAAGAATGAGAGCATAGGATGAAATATGTTCCGCACCGAGTTCCGCCGTGCGCCGTATCGTGTCAAGATAAGATTCGAAACTCTGTCCGGGCAGACCGTGCATGATATCAACATTGATGTTGTCGAAACCTGCCTGCCGTGCAAGCTTAAATGCACGGAAAAAATCTGCGGCGGTGTGAATGCGTCCGACTGCCTTAAGCACGGCGTCATCGGCACTCTGAAGTCCGAACGAAATACGGTTGATTCCGCAGGCACGATATTGAACGAGTTTTTCGTATGAAACGGATTCCGGATTGCATTCGATTGAAATTTCCGCATCGGCGGTGAAAGCAAAGCTTTCGCAGAGTTTCGCCGCAAGGCGCGGAATCATCCCTGAGGGCAAAAGACTCGGCGTTCCGCCGCCGATGAATACGGTTTCAAACTCCTTTTTCGGGAGCATCGGCGAAATAAGGTCGATTTCCCTGAAAAGAGCTTTGAAATATTGCTCAAATGCGTCTTGTTCGAATCCGGCGAAACTTACAAAGTCGCAGTATGCGCATTTTTTCCTGCAAAACGGAATGTGAATATAAAGTCCGCTCATGGTTTTCTCCGTCAATTAATGCGCAGAACGCTCATGAATGCTTCACTGGGCAGCTCTACGGAACCTATCTGTCTCATGCGCTTTTTACCTTCTTTTTGCTTTTCAAGCAGCTTCTTTTTACGCGTGATGTCGCCGCCGTAGCATTTTGCAAGAACATCTTTGCGAAGAGCACGCACGGTCTCTCTGGCAATGATTTTGCCGCCGATCGCAGCCTGAATCGGAATTTCAAACTGCTGCCGGGGAATGACTTCCTGAAGCTTTTCGGCGACGGCACGTCCTTTTGCGTACGCTTTGTCACGGTGAACAATGGTTGAAAGCGCGTCGCACATATCTCCGTTAAGCAGAAAATCGAGCTTAACGAGATCGGAGGGGACGTATTCGCTGATTTCGTAATCAAACGATGCATAGCCCCTGCTGCGGCTCTTCAGACTGTCGAAAAAGTCAAAGATGATCTCGTTCAGCGGGATGGAGTAGGAAAGCTTTACGCGGGTCGGGTCAAGATAGACCATATCGATGAAGATACCGCGCTTTTCGATGCAAAGCTCCATAATCGTGCCGACATACTCCGGCGGGGTCATGATGTGCGCGGAACACATGGGTTCTTCCATGCGTTCGATTTCCGTAGGTGCGGGCAGGTTCGCGGGGTTGTCGATCCAAACTTCGCTGCCGTCCGTCATGATAACGCGGTAAATTACGCTGGGCGCAGTGGTAACAAGATCAAGATCGAATTCGCGTTCGAGTCGCTCCTGTGCAATTTCCATATGCAAAAGCCCGAGAAAACCGCAGCGGAAGCCGTAGCCGAGTGCCTGACTGGTTTCGGGTTCAAAACTGATGGAAGCATCGTTCAGAATGAGTTTCTCAAGCGCATCGCGCAGGTTTTCGTAATCCGCACCGTCGGCGGGATAAATTCCGCAAAATACCATGGGGTTTGCGTGCTTATAGCCGTGCAGCGGCTCCTTGGCAGGGTTTGCCGCAAGGGTTATCGTGTCGCCGACTTTGGTTTCGGCAACGGATTTAATGGATGCGGAAATGTATCCGACTTCGCCGGCGGAAAGCTCGTCCGTGGGCTTAAGGCTTGGGGAGAACACGCCGACTTCCGTAACGTCGAATTCATTGCCTGTGTGCATGAAGCGGATTCTGTCGCCTGCACGCACAACGCCGTCCATGATGCGCACATAGCTCAGCGCACCCTTGTAATTATCGTAAAAACTGTCAAAAATCAATGCACGCAGCGGCTTTTCGGTATCGCCCTTCGGCGCAGGAAAATCCGTCACGATGCGCGCAAGCACCTGCTCAACGTTCAGACCGGTTTTCGCGGAAACTCGCGGAGCATCCTCGGCAGGAATGCCGATAATATCTTCGATTTCCTGAATTGCATTGTCCGCATCGGCGGACGGAAGGTCAATTTTGTTGATTACAGGCAGAATTTCAAGCCCGTTATCGACCGCAAGATAGACGTTTGCAAGAGTTTGCGCTTCAATTCCCTGCGTTGCGTCAACGATGAGCACCGCTCCTTCACAGGCAGCAAGTGCGCGGCTGACTTCGTAAGTAAAGTCAACATGCCCCGGAGTGTCTATAAGGTTGAACATATAACGTTTTCCGTCGGTATGGGTATAAAACATGCGTACGGCGGTGGATTTTATTGTGATGCCGCGCTCGCGCTCGATGTCCATGGAGTCCAAAAGCTGCTCTTCCATGTCGCGGCTCGAAACGGTGTCCGTAAGCTCCATCAGCCTGTCCGCAAGGGTGGATTTGCCGTGATCAATATGCGCAATGATGCAAAAATTCCTGATTAGTTCCTTTGGGTATGCCATTTATCCTCCGAAAAAGCGTGTTCTGCGTATCACACACGGAGAACTCCGCCGTCAGTCAATATTTTATCAGTATGAATTATACACCAATTGCGGAAGTTTCGCAATACGGAACAATTTGAACGGCATAAAAACACCGCACACGGCGATGTTTTGCAGCTGTGCGGCGGGGAATGCGTTTCTTGGGTTAGGGACTGTGCCCGTGAGATGTTTTTATGTATCCGTTTTTTGAAGCGCAGGCGTCAATCCTTTTCAACATGAGTTCCGAACAAAAGGCATATTGCCCGGCAAAGCTTATCACATGCACCGTTGCTGAAATCAAAAAGTGTGATATGAGAGGGAGCCATGCCGGTGAGCATACTCAGCACGCCTTCGTTGCTGTTCGGTGCGCAGTCGATTCGGAGTTTATCTCCGTCCGTTACGGTGCAGCTGCCGTCCGGTTGAAGTATCACGAGAACATCCGTTCCGTCCGTCGGGCGAACATCGGAAAACAAGCCGAGGATTTCAAGCAGCTCGTTGTATTCCTCAATCAGCAGGAATTCCTCGGCGGCAATATCAACGGAAACCTGCCAGCTTTCGATAACATCCTGAAGCCTGAACCGCAAAAATCCGTTAAGGTTAAGAAGCGAATTATCACAAAGGTAATCAAAGACCCTTTCGGAGATTATGCTCGGATCCGACTCGGGTGCGGAACCGAGGGCGCAGGGAAGTATCTTCTTCTTTTCATCAACGGAAAACGGAAGCATATCAACCATTCTTGCAAATTCGAAATAACGGAGGTCAACAAGCATAAGCTCACTCAGTGCTCTTGCAAAAAGGCGCAGCTCGTCATCGTCCGCAATGTTCAGCATCAGACGTGATTCCGAACGGCAGCTGATTTCAACATGTCCAAGCCCGCAAAGCCGCATCCGCCGCGCAAGCAGTGCGCGTATGCTCAGCGGCTCGGATTCCTTAACAGCTTTGTTTCCATTCTCATTTTCTGCTTCTGTCGGCATCTTATCGGCTGAATTGAAAACGGAGGGGGTAATAAATGCATCCGTTTTTGCGGCGGTGAAGGCATATTCGTCGGTAAGCACGGAATAGGTTTGCATATTAGCTCCTTTTTCGGTTGCCTGCGCGCGCACGGCGGGAAAAGCGGACGCCGGCAATAAAATCCACATTGTATTATGTGCAAACCGTGCAAAATGGTGCTTGACAATTTCTTGAAACTGCGTTAAAATTTCTGCTGTAATCGATGAACGAAGGTTTTTTGTGTGCGATGAACGGCATTCATGTTTCTCGAAAAACCGATCCGTTTCGAATCTTTATCGGCAGGTTGTCGGGAAGAGTAGGCTTGCACAATGCAGATTAAGAGAGGATTGACCCCGGGCTGAAAGTCAATCCCTGCCGCAGACTGAAAACCGCCCCGATGTTCGCTTGCGGCAGCAGTGCCTTACAACTGTTTTGAGCGGCGGAGTGCAGACGCATTTCCGCAATCAAGGTGGAACCGCGGTATTCTGTTTGCCGTCCTTGAACTTTTGTTCAGGGCGGTTTTTTTGTTTTCGGCAGCAGAGCTTAAAAACGGCCTGCACGGCAGCAGTGAACATAACGCCGCTGATTTTGCTTATAATATCAACGTATAAAGGAGATTTAAAATGATCAACATCACTTTCCCTGACGGTTCCGTCCGCCGGTTTGAAGACGGCGTGAATGCATATGCCGTTGCAGAGAGCATAAGCCCGCGCCTTCGCAAGGCAACGCTTGCGGCAGAGCTTAACGGCGAGCTTTATGATGCGGCACTGCCCATTCACGGCGACTGCACACTGAAGCTGCTCACCTTTGCCGACGACGGCGGCAAATGGACCTATCGCCACACGGGTTCGCACATCCTTGCACAGGCCGTGAAACGCCTTTGGCCGGAAGTCAAGCTTGCAATCGGACCTGCGATCGATAACGGCTTCTATTACGACTTTGACACGGATATTCCTTTCAGCCCCGAAGATTTTCCGAAGATTGAAAAGGAAATTGCAAAGATAGTTTCCGAAAACCTGCCGCTTGAGCGTTTCGAACTCCCCCGCGAAGAGGCTATTCGCTTCATGCAGGAAGAGGATGAACCCTATAAGGTGGAACTCATTCGCGACCTGCCCGAGGATGCCGTGATCAGCTTCTATCGTCAGGGCGATTTTGTGGATCTCTGCGCAGGCCCGCACCTTGAATCCACAGGCAAGTGCAAAAATATCAAGCTCATGAGCGTTGCGGGCGCATACTGGCGCGGCAGCGAAAAAAACAAGATGCTCAAGCGCATCTATGCAACCGCTTTTGAAAAAAAGGCGGATCTGGATGAATATATCCACATGCTGGAGGAAGCCAAAAAGCGTGACCACCGCAAGCTCGGCAAGGAACTCGGCTTGTTTGCAATGATGGACGAAGGCCCCGGCTTCCCGTTCTTCCTGCCCAAGGGCATGGTGCTCAAAAACAAGCTCATTGACTATTGGCGCGAAGTACATAAGCGTTACGGCTATGTTGAAATTTCAACGCCCATAATGCTCAACCGCAGCCTTTGGGAGCGTTCCGGCCACTGGGATCATTACAAAAACAACATGTACACCACCGTTATTGATGATGTGGACTTTGCGGTAAAACCCATGAACTGCCCCGGCGGCATGCTCGTTTATCAAACGGAGATGCGTTCGTACCGCGATCTGCCCCTGCGCATGGGTGAACTCGGTCTTGTTCACCGCCACGAGCTTTCAGGTGCGCTGCACGGCCTTTTCCGCGTTCGCTGCTTCACTCAGGATGATGCCCATATCTTCATGACTTGGGATCAAATGAAGGACGAAATCAAAAACGTTGTCCGCCTGTTCGACGAGGTTTATTCCACTTTCGGCCTTAAATATTCCATCGAGCTTTCCACAATGCCCGAAGACCATATCGGCGACGTAAAGGATTGGGATTTCGCAACCGAAACCCTCAAGGCGGCAATCACCGAACTCGGCAAGGAATACGTCATTAACGAGGGTGACGGCGCGTTCTACGGCCCGAAACTCGACTTCCACCTTGCGGACTGTCTCGGCAGAACATGGCAGTGCGGCACGATTCAGCTCGACATGCAGCTTCCCGAAAGGTTTGAACTTGAATACACCGGCGCGGACGGCGCAAAGCATCGCCCCGTCATGATTCATCGCGTTGTTTTCGGCTCTATCGAAAGGTTCATCGGCGTTATCACTGAGCATTTCGCCGGCGCATTCCCCACATGGCTTGCACCCGTTCAGGTCAAAGTCATGGCAATGACCGACCGCACCCGCGATGCCGTGTGCGATATCGCCGCAAAACTCGAAGCGCAGGGAATCCGCGTTGAAACCGATCTGCGCAACGAAAAAATCGGCTTCAAAATCCGTGAAGCTCAAATGCAGAAAATCCCCTACATGCTCATCGTCGGCGACAAAGAGGTCGAAAACGGCGTTGTTGCCGTTCGCGCAAGAAAGGGCGGCGATCTCGGCACAATGACCCTTGACGCCTTCGAACAGAAAATCAATGAAGAGGTCGCTTCAAAAACTCTCGATTGATATTATTAACATCGATATCTGATATTAACATCAATATCGATGTATACCGATGTTCGTAACCCGTTCGGCAAAACTCTGATAAAGGAAAGAGGTGTCTTCAATGATAACAGATTCATATGATGATCAATCCCCTGCAAAAATCAATGTAAAGAAAAACGAGAACGCTATTCATGTGGATGCGGTCATTTACACTTTCTCTCAAGCGATTGAAAAGTACGTAATCTCTCACTATGACTGTCAGAAAATCGGAGAATACGCTATGGCTTGCGGAGCAACTTCTGTATATATGCTCAGGTATCACGGAAAGAAATTCGGCTTTTTTAGAACTTGGGTAGGAGCTCCTGCTTGTATAGTCCCAATTGAAGAATTATTAACTGTCTTGGACACGGACAAGATCATCCATTATGGCGGTGCAGGATGTCTCAACAAAGAAATCGCCAGAGGCAAAGTCATGATTCCAACAGAAGCCTATCGTGACGAAGGGACTTCCTACCACTATGCACCGGCCTCAGACTATATCCGGATCAAAAACCATGACGTTATTAAGGCTTTCATGGAAGAAAACAAGATTCCCTACGTTATGGGCGGGACATGGACTACAGATGCTTTCTACAGAGAAACCGTCAATAACTTTGAAAAGCATAAGGCTGACGGTTGCATCTCGGTTGAAATGGAAGGAGCGGCTGTTCAGGCGGTCTGTGATTTCCGGGGTTTGGAAGTATACATGTTCTTTACAAGCGGAGATCTACTGGATGCACCGGAATGGACAAACAGAACAGTACAGGGGCAGGTCAAACACACGCAACATGATCCGGGACATTTTGACGTTGCTCTTGCGCTCGCAGAGTATGTGGTAAATCTGTAACAACAAATTCCCGCCTAACGAGGTAACCGCCATGAAGCAAATCACAAACAAGGAATACGAAGAGTGGCAGAAATACAAAGCGGAGAAAGCAAAAGTCCGTCCGCTGCTGCCGGGTTTGTCGGCGGAACATCGTTGAACGGAAAGATTAAATGGATTGATGATTCCGGAAGAACACTAAAGGAGATTATGTAAGCACAAAGCAAACGACCTGTCCGCCGGCAAGCGGGCAGGTCGTTTTTGTTTGTTTAAGTCGGATCAATGCAAATTCATACGATTCGTATGTCGGTTATCAGCGGGCAATGAAGAACATTGCGGCGAACAGTATGCCGATGATCCAGGTGCTGAGGCTGATATCTTTGATCTTGCCGGTGAAGAGCTTGATGAAGATGTAGGAGATAAGGCCGAACGCAATACCATAGGAGATATTGTAGGTGAACGGCATGATCGCCATGGTCATGAACGCGGGAACTGCCGCAGAAGCATCGCTCCAGTCGATTTCCTTGACGCCGCCGATCATAAGAATGCCCACGAAGATGAGCGAAGCGGCGGTTGCACAGCTCGGAATGAGCGCGGCAATGGGCGCAAGGAACATTGCGATGAAGAACATTGCAGCCGTGAAAACGGAGGAAAGGCCGGTCTTGCCGCCTTCTGCGATGCCGGCGGAGGATTCAACAAAGGTGGTAACTGTTGAAGTGCCGCAGACTGCACCGAAACATGTTGCTGCCGCATCGGCGAACATGGCTTTGTTCATGTTGGGAACATTGCCGTCCTTATCGAGCAGATTGCCGGCGGAACATGCACCGTATAGAGTTCCGAGAGTGTCGAACATGTCAACCATGCAGAATGCGAGCATGGAAGCGATGAACGTTGCCGCAAAGCTGCCGACGCCGTTGGCAGCGATGTATTCGGAGAAGTTGAAGCCTTCGGTGAAAACTTTGCCGAAAGAAATGTTGAAGAAATCACGGAAGGGCTGGATGATGTTGAGAGAGAGCTTGCTCTGAACATTGCTTGCATAGAATCCGTCGATCGTCAGAAGGCCGAGTGCATAATAAAGCACTGCGCCGCCGATGATACCCCAGAAGACTGCGCCCTTGATCTTTTTCTTTGACATTGCGCCGATTGCGATGAGAGCCGCAATGGTGATGAGCAGGGGCATTATCTCTGCCCATGTAGTGTGGCCGAAGATAATGTTGAACGAGTGCAGGTCAACGAGTGTGGAATCGCTGTTAACAACGATTCCGGAATTCTGAAGCCCGAGGAATGCAATGAAAAGACCGATGCCCGGTGCAATTGCAGCCTTGACAGCTTTCGGTATTGCGTCAAAGATAAGCCTGCGGAGGCCTGTGACCGTGAGCAGAAGGAACACGATGCCGTCCACAAGAACCATAACGAGCGCATTTGCATAGGTAAAGCCCATGCCGATGCAAACCGAGTAAACAAAGAATGCATTCAGACCCATGCCGGATGCCTGTGCAAGCGGCAGGTTGGAAAGCAGGCCGATGAGCAGCGTTCCGAACACTGCGGAGATTGCGGTTGCGATATAAACGGCGTTATAATAACTTGCGCCGAGTGCGTCGCCTCCGAGCGTGGAGAACATTCCTGCGTTGACCATCAGAATGTACGCCATCGCCATAAAGGTCGTGATGCCCGCAACCAATTCGGTGCGAACTGTGGTGTTGTTTTGTTTGAGCTTAAACATGTTTCCTCCTCGAACTCAAAACTTTGCAGCCTTTTCAACGCCGAAAGTCAGCCGCATACGATTGCGGACATTCAGCCATTGAATCGCCGCATTTTATTATATCAAAAGCTTTTGGGTTAATCAATATCGGTTTTGAAAAAGAAGGAAAAGGGATTTTGCGGTTGTTCATGCCGAACACTTGTGGTATACTGTTGACAGAAGCTTTCAAAAGCCGGCGAATGCGGCGAAAGCAGCACAAAACCAAACATTCCGGAAGGATTGAATATTATGAAAAAAACAAAACGAATTACAGCGGCGGTTCTTGCGGCAATGCTGCTTGCATTAAGCCTTTTTTCCGCATATGCGGAACCGCAGACCAAAACGGAGATCTATTCCGAAAATTCGGCGGGCGAAACGGTTGTGCGGATACAGATCCGCCTGCGCGAGCTGGGCTACCTTTGGTTTAAGCCGACCGGGGTTTACAGGGCAATGACAGTAAAAGCGGTTGAGGAATTTCAAACCCGCTGTGTTGCCTACGGTGAAAGGCTTGGCGTTGACGGAAGGATGGGGGAGCAGTCCATGCTTGAACTGTTTGCGCCGAGTGCGCCGAAATTTCGCATTCCGGATTCGGTTCATCTGCCGCGCGGACCGATTGCGGACACATTAAAGGTTAAAGGCGAGGTTCAAAGCTGGAACGCCGTAAAACAAAAATTGAATGTCAACGAGGAGTATACGGTTATTGACTGCAACACGGGCAAGGAATTCGAGCTCGTGTTCACAGGCGGGGAAAACCATGCCGAGGCGGAGTTGGCTTCCGAATCGGAACTTGAAGCTTTCAACTATATCTGCGGAAGCGAGTATAACTTTCTTAAACGTCCCGTTGTTGTGATGTTCGGAGAAACGGCAGTCGCTGCCTCAATTCAATGCTATCCGCACGGCAGCGATTCCGTGGCGGATAACGGCATGGAAGGGCATGTATGCCTGTTCTTTGAAGGCAGTCTGTCCCATGTGGGCAGCTTGCCCGATGTTGAACATAATGCAAATGTTTTTGCGGCGGCGGGCAGAGGATAAGAGCAAACGCTCATTGTTGTCGTTTTTTTAAACGGTATTTAACTCGGCATTCGGGCATTTCGGACGGGATGCTTTATGTGCCGAGTTTTTGATTTCGTGCATAGAAAAAGATGTATTGCTGAACGATTCCGGAAAGCTTGCCGATGCTGCGTGCGGCGGCCTGAATTTCTGATTTTGCAGGCGCAGGGCGGGCGGCCGGGGTGTCGGAGGTCAAAGGATCGGAAAAATACAGTTCGGTCATTGCTCTCTCGATCCATACATCAACGGGGAAAGCATCCGCGTGTCCGAGGGAAAACAAAAGGATGCAGTCCGCAACCTTCGGGCCGACACCAGGAAACGTCAAAAGTTCTTTTCGTGCTTCGGCTGTCGGAAGCGACCGCAGCTTTTCAAGATCATAACCGTCGGCAATGCGTTTGGCGGATTTGATTATATACGGAGCGCGGTAACCTGCACCGATTTGCTTCAATTCATCTTCGGAAAGTGCGGCAATGCGTTCCGGCGTCGGAAAAGCGAAAACTTCACTGTTTTTACAAAAATCGCAATCGGCGGCTGCGCAATCGGAAAAGTACCGCACCGGCAGCTTTTCTCCCGCAAGGGAACAGAGCCTGTCAATAATACCCGATATACGCTTGATATTGTTGTTTGCAGATATTATGAACGAAATCAGCGCTTCAAACGGTTCCTGGTTAAAAACGCGAATGCCCGACGAACCGGGAAGGCATACCCGAAGCCTTTCGTCGGCTGCAAGCGCGGCTTCAACGGCGGAATAATCGCGTTTAAGGTCAAAATAATCGACAAAAAGCTGTGCTTCGCCCTTGGCGCACGGAGTGATAATAAGCGAATCGTCGGATTGCATAACAAGCACGGCGTGCCCGCGAATTACGCCGGCGAACGCAAGGGAAGCTTCGGCATCGGGCAGACCGCATTCGTCAAACAAACCCGCCTGCATGTGCACGGGGTTTTTGACCCAACGGAACGCCTGCCCGCAGGTGCAGCATTTTTCAAGATCAAACGGTTTCACGCCGCTGACAACAAGCATGTTTTTGAAATATTTGAACTCCATATGCCGATTATACGGCAGAACGCGCGGAAAGGGAAGTGTTTTGGCGAAAATATACAGCCGTGACGGCAAAAAATGCTTGACAATGCACGCTGAATATGGTAACATTACTCATTGAGCCGCTCCGAAACGGTTCAAAGTGATGCGAAGGCATTCACCGGAAGGGCGAGACTGGTAAGAGGAGGAACTATTATAATGTACGCAATCATCGTAACCGGCGGTAAGCAGTACAAGGTTGAGGTTGGCAGCGAGATCATGGTCGAAAAGCTCGATGAACAGATCGGTGCAAACGTCAATTTCGACGTACTGATGATGGCTGACGGCGAAAACGTTCAGATCGGCACCCCCGTTGTTAAGGGCGTTTCTGCAAAGGCAGAGGTTCTCGAACACGGCAAGGGCAAAAAGGTCGTTGTTTTCAAGTATAAGCCCAAAAAGGATTATCGCAAGAAACAGGGTCATCGTCAGCCCTACACCAAGGTCAAGATCCTTTCCATCGGCTGAGAGGTAATTGCATGACCGAGATAACCGTTTTTTTGAAGGGCGGCAAACCGATAGGCTTTGATGCACACGGACATACGGGTTATGCCGAATGCGGAGAAGATATTGTTTGTGCAGCGGTTTCGGCAATCACGCAGACCGCCGCAATGGGCGTTTCGGAACTTGTCCGCTGCCCGGCCGCACTGGAGATTAAAGACGGAGGGCTCTATCTGATGCTTGAAAAAACCGTTAAAGGTTCAAAATTACAGCAGGCAGAGCTTATACTTGGAACGATGCTTTTAGGACTTCGTTCCGTTGAACAAGATTATAGTGATTATCTTAAACTGACAGAGAGGGAGGTTTAACTATGTTCAGGATCAATTTGCAGCTTTTCGCACATAAGAAGGGCGTCGGCAGCTCCCGTAACGGTCGTGAAAGTGAATCCAAGCGTTTGGGACCCAAGCGTGCGGACGGTCAGTTCGTTCTTGCGGGCAACATCCTCGTAAGGCAGCGCGGCACACATTTCCATCCCGGCAATAACGTCGGCATCGGTAAGGACGATACGCTGTTTGCAAAGGTTGACGGCATTCTTCGCTTTGAAACCAAGCACGGCGGCCGCAAGTGCGTCAGCGTTTATCCCGAGGAAATCGCAGGCTGAGCTTTTCACCGAGCGAATTCTTGACAGCTCCGCAAATTCGGGCGGAGTATAAACAAAATAACATAAAACAAAAAGCCGCGGTTTAACGACTGCGGCTTTTGTGCATGAATATGCATGAAGAAATGCACCGCTTCAAAAGTGCTGATTTGTAACAGCTTGTGCGGGCGGGATCAATGCTTGCTCATCATGCTGCGCCAGATATGCTTCGTGTCGCGCTTTGCACGCTTGGGAATGTCGGGATAAACCGCCGAAACGGCAGCAACCGCCGCTGCCATGCCGAGCGCAATTCCGGAGACAAAACCGATAGCTTTCATTTTGCGTACCTCCTGCTTTTTTTGAACAGCCGAAAAGCCGAAGCTGTTGCCTTATTAGTTTGTTCACGGGATGCGAAGCTCATGCGCAGAAGAGGCTGCGGCAAATTTTTCAATTTATTCACTGCGAAAGGTTGCTATTTTTTTTTAATTGAATTATACTTGAAGTGCGGCAGTGCGCCGTGAGTGGTAAAACGATACTGAAATGATTACATTAAATCGGAGGCAGAAAATGAACGATAATTCAAAGGCACATGTAAACGATGTTATCAAAACGATGCTTGAACGCAGCAGCATTCGCGCCTACACGGACGAAAAACTCACCCAAGAGCAGATTTCTCTGCTTCAAAATGCCGCGCTCAGTGCACCGACGGCAATGAACGCACAGGATCAGCGGTTTGTGTTCGTTACGAATGCGGAAATCATTGCAGAGCTTGAAGCGGGCGTTGTGGAGGCAGCATGCGCCGGCGGCGATGCTGCTTTTGCCGAAAGAATCAAACAGCGCGGCGGCAAAATTATGTACGATGCACCTCTTTTTGTAGGTATTTTTGCTCATCCGGCAAAATTTTCTGGGGTTGATGCGGGTATAGCGGTGCAGAATATTGCGCTTGCCGCAAAAAGCATCGGCTTGGATTCCGTCATACTCGGGCTGCCGAGGCTCGCTTTTGAAGGCCCGAATGCGGCAAAATACAAAAAACTGCTCGGTATAGAAACGGAACGCGAATTCATGATTGGAATTTCCGTCGGTCATGCTGCAATGAGCAAAACCCCGCATGAGTGGGATTGCAGTCATATTATTGATATCAGGTAAACACGTGCAGGCGGAACGGGAAAGTTTCAATATTTATCCTGTTTTGTCCTGCTTTATCCCTGCCGTGCGCACAATGCCGAAAACGGCAAACGGGGCAATAAAAAAGTTTGGAGGCAGCTTCGGACGGTTTACTCCGAAACGGAAGAAATAAAGGGGCACGAAGCGGTTTGAATATGAGTAGAATACAGGTGAATGTCGGCGGAGTCCGCATTGGCGGCGGTGCACCGATTTCGATTCAGTCCATGACAAACACGGATACGCGCAATGCTGAAGCAACGGTGAAACAGATTCTGGAGCTTGAGAATGCGGGGTGCGAAATCGTCCGTTCTTCGGTTTATGATGATCGCTGCGTTGAAGTATTGCCGCAAATAATATCAAAAATACATATTCCGCTCGTTGCGGATATCCATTTTGATTACAGACTTGCCATAGGTGCAATCAAGGCGGGTGTTGCCAAAGTCCGCATCAATCCGGGAAACATCGGCTCGGAAGCGGGCGTGCGGAAGCTTGCGGAATGCGCCTCGGCATACGGCGTTCCGATACGTATCGGAGTGAACGGCGGTTCACTTGAAAAAGAACTTTTGCAAAAATACGGAGTATGCGCGGAAGCAATGGTTGAAAGTGCGCAGCGTCACGCGGAACTGCTTGAAAATTGCGGCTTCAGCGATATTGTTGTTTCGCTTAAAGCGTCGGATCCGGTAACGACTGTACGCGCCTATCGCCTGGCATCGCAAATTATGCCGTATCCGCTCCATATCGGTGTTACGGAGGCGGGCATGGGCGAGACCGCATTGCTGAAATCCGCAATCGGAATCGGCAGCCTGCTTATTGACGGCATCGGTGATACGGTGCGCGTTTCGATGACCGGAGGAGTTTTGCAGGAAGTTGAGGCAGCAAAGAAGATACTTCGCGCTGTCGGCCTGCGTAAGGACGGGGCGGATGTTGTGAGCTGCCCGACTTGCGGGCGCACCCGCGTTAACCTTGAAGAAATAGTCAAAAAGGTTCGCGCTGCGCTGCCCGAAGATACGGGCAATGCAATGAAAATCGCCGTTATGGGCTGCGCTGTCAACGGCCCGGGCGAAGCGCGTGAAGCTGATATAGGCATTGCGTTCGGTTCGGTGAACGCAGTTGTGTTTAAAAAGGGCGAAATAATCTATTCGGATAAGCTGCCGCAAGTGGTGGACAGGTTCATCGCAGATGCATCGGAAATGATGAAACGGAAATGAAATGACATGATATGATTCTTGATTCATGCCTTGAATCTTTGAGCCGATTAACAAACCGAATCAAAGCAAAATGACTCGCTCGCGGCTTTCGCGGCTTTGCAATTGATAATGATTTTGCTTAATTAAGCCAACCCGAAAAGCGGAAGGAAGCTTTCACTGTTGAGAAAGCCATGTTGAAAATGAACAAAAGCAGTATGGAAGAATTGAATATGTACGAAAACATAAATGAGTACGGCGGAACACCCGGCTCGGCTGCGCCGGCTGATGTTCCGTTGGACGATCTTCCGCCGGCTGACAATTTCTCCGAAATGACGGCTGATGTTCCGTGGAGGGATGATTCGCCGGACGGGGGGTATTATTCGTACTCGGAGTACGGGGAATCCGGCATCGATGAGTGCAGGCAGCCCGATTCCGTGCGTGCAAAAAATCAAAAAGAAAATTCAGCAGAGAAGCAAAAAAACGGCGGACACTCAAAAAAGAATCTTGCCGTTGAGTATCTTGCAAACGGGACGGTTTCAATAAAGTCTGCCGTGCGCAGCAAAAAAACGGGCGAAATCAGTGTTGATGTCGAGTGTGCGCGTCTGCTGCTGCCTGCCGAAACGGAGGAGCTGGAAAAAAACATACAGGCGGAGCTTCAATATCAAACGGTCAAATGCAGCTTTGACTATTCCGAGGTTGTTGCGCGGCTTGTCGGCGGAGAAGGAGAACCGGAACTGCTGCTTCTGGATCTTTGGTGTGAAACTGCACCGCAGCTTGAACCGATACTGCGCCGTTCCCGCGTTGAACGGCACGGAGGCGAATATGTATTCTTTGTTCCGGAACGGTACACGCGCGCAGTGTCTCAGGCGGCGGCAGGTGAGTTCCGCGCATTTGTTGCGCACAGTTACGGTTGGAATACGCCGCTGCGCATTGTTGCCGATGCAAATGCGGATGACGGAATCGATCTTGCCGAACCGGTCGTAAAGCGCGATTGGGGCAGTGCGGCAGCTTTGAAAAAAACCGTCAAAACGCAGCGCAAGAACATTAAAAAGCTTTCTCCCGGCGATATTGTTTACGGAAAAGAAATTCTCAAACCCGAAGTTCAGCGCATGGCGGATTTGGACGATAAATCCGGGCGCGTCACTGTAAAAGGAACAATACTGAGCATTGAAACATTTGTTTCACCAAAGCGCGGAACGGTTATAATCACGGTTTTTATAACCGACCTCACAAACTCCGTTGCGGTAAAGCTATTTCCCGATGAAGCAGCAAAGGCGCGAACTTCACAGCTGCTTGAAAAAGCAAAGGAGGAGGGCGCGGCACTGATGGTGCGCGGCTGGTTCAGGTACGATAATTATGCCCGTGATTACTGTATTTTTGCGGACGATATAAACCGTTATCCCGTCGAACGCAGAACTGATGTATCGGCCGAAAAGCGCGTTGAGCTGCACCTTCACACAAGAATGTCCGCAATGGATGCAACGGCGGATCTGGACAAAGTTGTTGAGCTTGCCGCAAAATGGGGGCATGCGGCAATTGCAATAACCGATCACGGCGTTGTGCACTCTTTCCCGGAGGCCAAAAAAGCCGCCAAAAAGAACAATATAAAGGTTATATTCGGCTGCGAAGGCTATCTGCTTCCCGATTGCGAACTTGTTCCGCTTGAAAGGGAGTATTGTGCCGTTGCGGTGACATATTTCGGAAGCGGCATTCACGGGCGCGTGTTTGATATCGGCGCAGTGAAGTTCGATTCGTTCGGGCGCGTTATTTCAACATTCAGAACTCCGGTGAACCCCGGCGTCCCTCAGCTTCCGCGCATTGCAAAGCTGACGGGTTACACGGATGATGATATTGACGGTGCTCCTCTGCTTTCCGAAGCGGTGAATATGCTTTCGGATTTTGCGGGAGGGGCGGCGCTTGTTCTGCATTGCCCGGAACAGCTTGATCTGCTGCATGAACTGACTGCCGCGGCAGGGCACGGAAAGGAACTCGGGCTCAGCAAAAACTGCGTTTCGGGCTCAATGCTGATGCAGTATCTGCGCCGTGACTTAAAGGCGGAGGAAAGACAGCTTCCGGAGCTGAATGCGGGTGCGGCAGCGGAATGGACAGCAAAAAACACGGCCGATTTGCTGAGCAAATGCCGTGAGCTGAATGTTTCGACGGTTCCGCTGATTGACTGCACGATAAAAAATCTTCACAAGCAGAAAACGAACCACATAGTGCTGCTTGCGGCAACGCAGCCCGGACTTAAGAATCTGTATAAATTGGTTTCGTATTCAAACCTTGACCATTTTTATAAGACACCGCGTATTCCGCGCAGCCTTCTCAACCTGCACCGCGAGGGTATTATAATCGGCACGGCATGTGAGGCCGGTGAGCTTTTCCGTGCAATGGTGGACGGAAAAAGCGAGGAGGAATTGCTGAAGATAGCTTCATGGTACGATTACCTTGAAATTCAGCCGATCGGAAACAATGCCTTCCTTGTGCGCGAGGGGCTTGCAAAGGATGATGAAGAGCTTCGCGATTTCAACCGCCGTATTGTTGCACTCGGCGAAAAACTGAACAAACCCGTTGTTGCAACGGGAGACGTTCATTTTATCGAACCGGAGGATTCGATTTTCCGCGCAATACTGATGTGCTCTCAGAATTTCAAAGACGCAGCGGTTCAGCCGCCTCTTTATTTCAGAACAACGGAAGACATGCTTGCGGAGTTTCAATATCTCGGCAGTGATAAGGCGTTCGAAGTTGTTGTTAAAAATACAAATTTGATTGCCGATATGTGTTCTCAGCTCCGCCCGTTTTTGGACGAAAAACAAACTTACTCGCCGGAACTTCCGGGCGCGGCGGATGAACTTAAGGGCCTTGCCCTGAACACCGCACACGAGCTTTACGGGGATCCGCTGCCGGAAATCGTCCAAAAAAGACTCGATAAGGAATTGAACTCAATCATCGGCAACGGTTACTCATCACTCTATATGGTTGCGCAGAAACTCGTTTCAAAATCCCTCAGCGACGGCTATCTTGTCGGTTCGAGGGGTTCTGTCGGTTCGTCCTTTGTTGCACACCTTGCGGGGATAACCGAGGTAAACGCGCTTCCCGCGCATTATCGCTGCCCGAATTGCAAATACAGCGAATTTCCCGATGTAGGCGATGACTCACGCTGCGGGATCGACCTTCCGCCGAAAGATTGCCCGAACTGCGGAACTCCGCTGCGACGGGAAGGGTATGAAATTCCGTTTGAAACTTTCCTTGGTTTCAAGGGTGATAAAACTCCGGATATCGATCTTAACTTTTCGGGCGAATATCAGCCCGTTGCGCACAAGTTTACGGAGGTCATGTTCGGTGAAGGTCATGCCTTCCGCGCGGGCACGATTTCGGGCGTTAAAGATAAAACCGCATACGGTTATGTGCTGCACTATTGCGAGGAATACGGGCTGAACCTTTCCGAAGCGGAAAAAAACCGTCTTGCAATGGGTTGTGTCGGCACGCGCCGAACAACGGGGCAGCATCCGGGCGGCATTGTGATCGTCCCGGAAGATTTGGAGATTTTTGACTTTTGTCCCGTGCAGCATCCGGCGGAAAAAATCGATGCGGAAAGCGTAACAACACACTTTGACTTCCATGCATTGGACGACAAACTTGTCAAACTTGACATTCTCGGACATGATGACCCGACAACGCTGCGAATGCTTCAGGATATAACGGGCATAGATCCGAAGAGTATTCCGCTGCACGATGAAGAAACAATGTCAATCTTTAAGTCGGATGAGGCACTCGGAATATCCCTTAAGGAGCTGAAATGCGATGTCGGCAGCCTCGGCATTCCCGAATTCGGAACAAACTTTGTTCGCGGAATGCTGATGGATACGCGTCCGACAACAATGGAAGAGCTTGTTCGTATCGCCGGACTTTCCCACGGCACGGATGTGTGGCTCAATAATGCGCAGGATCTTGTGCGGGACGGCACCGCAACGCTGATGGAGGTTATATGCACACGCGACGATATTATGAACTATCTCATTGCACACGGCGGAGAACCCTCGCTGTCATTTAAAACGATGGAGAGCGTCCGAAAAGGCAAGGGACTTAAGCCCGAGATGGAGGATGCAATGCACGAGAACAATATTCCGCAGTGGTATATCGACAGCTGCAAAAAAATCAAGTATATGTTCCCGCGCGCTCATGCAGCGGCGTATGTTATGATGTCTTTCCGCGTAGCATATTATAAGGTGCATTACCCGCTTGCGTTCTATGCGGTTTATTTCACGGTTCGTGCGGATAAATTTGATATTGAACAGTGCCTCGGCGGCGCGGAACGCGTACTCGGCAATCTTGAGGAGCTTAAGGCAAAGGATAAACTTGAAACAAAGGACGAGGAACAGATAGTTATCCTTGAAATGGTCTACGAGATGAATCTGCGCGGAATCGAGCTGCTCCCGATAGATATTTACAAATCGAAGGCAACGCGTTTCACTGTTGAGGACGGCAAGCTTCGCCCGCCGTTCAATGCTATTGCCGGCTTGGGCGATAACGCCGCTCTGCTGATTGAAAAAGGCGCGGAGGGAGGACGATTCATTTCCCGCGAGGAGTTTGTGAAGCGTACCCGCGCAAATTCCGCCGTGATGGAAAAGTTGGATGCCCTCGGCTGCCTTAACGATTTACCGGACAGTGATCAGGTCTCAATGTTCTGACGGGACGCCGCACGGCCGGCAGGAACATCCGAACCGAGCGATATTCGGAAAATTCCGCAATATATGCAATGTTTTTTCGGAAAGCTATTGCTTTTTGAGGCAAAGTATGGTATGCTTACCCCAGTAATGAGTTTTTTGATGCATTTAAGCCTTAAAATTGTGTTCAAATGCATCATTTCGGATGAGCGGCATGAGTTATTCGTGCATTTAAGAGTGGGCAAAACCCGCTCTTTAATTTTGAAAAAACCTTGCGCATGCATTGCGTTTCGGAGGAATTGCGGTTGAAGCTGACAGACAGGATTTTTGAACTCACGGAATCAAAAGTTCGTGAATTGGGCTATGAGCTCTATGATGTTGAATATCAAAAGGAATACGACAACTGGGTTCTCACCCTCTATATCGACAGTAAAGACGGAATTTCACTTGAAGATTGCGAAATTGTGAGCAATGCTGTTGATCCGATTCTTGATGAAGCGGATCCGATTGAACAGGCATACTATCTTTCGGTCAGCTCCGTCGGCATAGATCGCCCGCTGAAAAAAGACAAAGATTTTCAGCGCAGCATCGGCAAAACGATCGACGTGAAGCTTTATGCGCCGCTGAAAGGCAAAAAGGAGTTCTGCGGAGAGCTTGTTTCGTTTGATGCGGAATCATTTACGGTTCGCACATTGCCCCGAAAACCGGGCGAAGCTTCGGAAACGGTCACCGTTGGGCGCAGGCAGGCGGCACTCGTGCGTCCGCACATAGATTTTTAAACATTCCCGGGTCTGCGGGTTCAAAAAATTAAAATTTTAAACCGAAAAATATTTGTGATTTCTAAGGAGTATAAATATAATGAAGAACAATGCCGAGCTTATCAGCGCGCTTAACGTAATCAGCAAACAGCGCGGGATTTCCGTTGATATCCTTGCGGATGCTATCGAATCCGCACTTGTAAGTGCCTATAAAAAGAACTACAATGTGAACTGCAACGTCCGTGCGAATCTGGATCGCGAAACAGGTGCAATCGAAATCTGGGCCTCCAAAACCGTTGTTGAACAGGTTGAAAACCCCTTTACGGAAATTTCAATTGAAAAAGCAAAGCAGATAAATCCGCTTTATGAAATCGGCGATGTTCTCGAGGAAGAAGCGGACACAAAGAATTTCGGCAGAATCGCGGCGCAGACTGCAAAGCAGGTCGTTATGCAGCGCATTCGCGAAGCGGAACAGGGCGCAATTTTTGAGGAATATTCCGACAAAGAATACGAAGTTCTGACGGCAATCGTTCAGCGCGTCGAAAAGAACGGTGTTTATGTTGAACTCGGCAAAACCGACGGCATAATTCCGTTCAATGAGGTTATCGTCGGCGAAAACTATGCGCCGAATGACCACATCAAGGTTTATGTTCTGAAAATACAGCGCGACACGAAAGGCCCGCAGATTATCGTTTCAAGGACGCATCCCGGCCTTGTAAAGCGGCTGTTTGAGCTTGAAGTACCCGAAATTCAGAGCGGAGTCGTGCAGATAAAGTCTGTTGCGCGTGAGGCCGGACAGCGCACCAAGATCGCGGTTGCAAGCTTTGACCCCCAGGTTGATGCCGTCGGTGCATGCGTCGGACAACGCGGCACAAGGGTCGAAAACATCGTCAACGAGCTCCATAACGAAAAAATGGACATCATCGAGTGGGATCCCGACATTGCGGTTTATATCGCAAAGGCACTCGGTCCCGCAAAGGTTTTGATGGTTTACATTAACGAAGCGGAGAAGGCCGCAAAGGTCATTGTTCCCGATAATCAGCTTTCACTTGCAATCGGCAAGGAAGGACAGAACGCAAGGCTTGCCGCAAAGCTCACAGGCTGGAAGATAGATATCAAGAGTCATTCCCAGGCTGAAGCGGATATGGAACTTGAGATGGGTTCCGTTGACGGCGTTCCCGGCAGCGAAAGCGGAAACGATATGTTCAATGATGACGAGGCATTCGGAGAGCAGGGGTTCAACGGTGCTCCGATGAATTTTGATGATTTCGGCGGGCAGAACATCTGATTTTCACCGAAACAAAACTTCAAACATGATTTAAATTTTAACCGAGGTTCTTGGTGAATCGGAACGGACTTCGGTACGGAGGTTGCGAATTGCAAAAGAAAATCCCTCTGCGCATGTGCGTCGGCTGCCGTGAGATGCGGCCCAAAAGAGAACTTGTGCGCGTTGTGTGCAGCAAAGACGGGCAGATTTCCGTTGACTTAACAGGAAAAGCTGCGGGACGCGGTGCGTATGTATGCCCAACGGAAGAATGCCTTAAAAAAGCCGTTAAAACACGTGCGCTTGAAAGGGCATTCTCTCAAAAAATCGAACCCGAAGTCTTTGACAGGCTTGCGGCGCAGGTTGAGCACTCAAAAACCGAACCGCAAAATTCGGCGGAAGAAAAGCGCGAAGCGGTGCCCGATTTGCCGAACTTATCCGCGAACAACAAAGAGGGGTGAGCTGCTTTGACAACAACCAACGCAAAACTCAACAATTCAATCGGTTTGGCGATGAAAGCGGGCAAAATTGCTTCCGGAGATTTTTCGGTCGAGAAAGCCGTCAGATCCGGAACGGCAAAGCTTGTTATGCTCGATGAGAGCGCGTCCGAAAACACAAAAAAACAATGGCGGGATGCATGCAGCTTCAGAAACATTCCGCTGATAAGAATCCGTGCAATGGGCAGCGCGATCGGAAAACCTGCCAGAATGGTTGCCGCCGTGACGGACGAAGGTTTTTCGGCAATGATAATTAAAAATTCCAACAAAAACAATGAAGCAATGACTGAACTTACGGAGGCAATGACCGATGACAAAGGCTGAATTATTAAACAACGCAAAAAGGATCCAAGCCGCAGCACAGGAATTGCTGGATAAAACGAGCGTCCTCAAAACAGACATCGGCAATTCTCTCCAAGCGGCAAAACGCCATGAAAGCAAACTTATCAGCAAGGAGCGCGCCGCAGAGGCGGAACGCAGAGAAAAAGAAAAGGCTGAACGTTTGATTGAATACCTCAATTCGGACGAGCAGCGCGGCGTTTACGTCAGCGATCGCGATTCCGCAGCGGGAAATGCCGCGGCGGGAAATGCCGCTGATGCAGGCACTGAAAAAGCACCAAAGGCGGAGGCGGAAAAGGTACAGGGTGAACCGAGACCCGAAAATGCGGAAAGGAAGCTCGAGAAGGGCGCGCAAAAGCCCGAACCGCCCGAGCAAAAGCCGGTGCAGCCCGCGCCGAAGCCCGAAGAAAACAAACCCGAAAAGGCGGCGGAACGGGAACAGGAACAAAACGTGGATAAGCCCGCCGAACATAAGCCCGAAAAGGCAGAACCGGTTCGGAATAACGTTGCTGACAAGGTCGCAGACAGTGTCAATGACGCGCAAGAAACAAAGGATAAAAACAACAAAGAAATGCCCGGAGCAAACAAAGAAACAAAACAAAACAGCGAACAGGCTGCAAAAGCTAAGAATACAGCGGAAAAAACCGAAATTTCCGCAAAGTCCGACTCTTCCGAACGTGTTGCGGAACGAACCGAAAATGCAGAGCAGCCCAAGAAGAACGAGTCTCCCGAAAACGGAAGGAATTCCGACAGAAGCCGCAGTCCGCAAAGAACGAACGACGGCCGCCGAGGCGACAGGCCTTCCTACGACAGAAATTCCCGCAGCGACAGACCGCAGGGCGACAGGCCTTCCTACGACAGAAATTCACGCGGTGACAGACCGCAGGGCGACAGGCCTTCCTACGACAGGAACGCACGCGGTGACAGACCGCAGGGCGACAGACCTTCCTACGACAGGAATTCACGCGGTGACAGACCGCAGGGCGACAGGCCTTCCTACGACAGGAATTCACGCGGCGACAGACCGCAGGGCGACAGGCCTTCCTACGACAGGAATTCACGCGGCGACAGACCGCAGGGCGACAGGCCTCCTTACGACAGGAACGCACGCGGTGACAGACCGCAGGGCGAGCGCAGAGGAGATAACCGCGGTTTCGGCCGTCCGGATGACAAGGATGCACAGCAGAACAGGCAGCAGCGTCCGCAGCAACGCCCCGTCGGCAGAAAGCCCGGAGAAGCACCTGCAATTATTCAAAAGGAAAATCGTGCGCCTGAAAACAAGAGCAGCTATGTTCGCACCTTCGACACCGAAAAGAAGGCAAAGAACAAAAAGACGATCATGAAGGAAACCGCTCCCTCCGCGAAAAACTGGGAGGATGACGGCGGATCCTACGGCGGCAGAAAGAAGAAAGCCGCAAAACAAACTCAATATCGCAAACCCGAACCCGTTGTTATCGAAAAAGCGGTTATAACGACAGAAACGATAACGGTACGTGATTTCTCCGAAAAAATCGGAAAACCCGCAGCGGAAATTCTCAAAAAGCTGTTCATGATGGGCATTGTTGCAAACATCAATCAGGATATCGATTTTGAGACCTGTGAGCTTGTTGCAATGGAATACGATATCGAGCTTGAGCACCAGGTTGCAAAGACTTATGAGGAGACGATGCAGGAGAATGCCGAAGAAGTGGATGCAGAGGAAGATCTTGTTCCCCGTCCTCCCGTTGTCACGATCATGGGCCATGTTGACCACGGCAAAACTTCCCTGCTTGATGCGATCCGCAAAACTCATGTTACCGAGGGTGAAGCGGGCGGCATAACTCAGCATATCGGTGCTTACACGGTTGAATGCAACGGCAGGATGATAACTTTCATCGACACTCCCGGCCACGAGGCATTTACTTCAATGCGCGCAAGAGGTGCACAGGTCACGGACGTTGTAATCCTTGTTGTTGCTGCGGATGACGGCATTATGCCGCAGACCGTTGAGGCTATCAATCACTCAAAGGCAGCGGGTGTTCCCATCATCGTTGCGGTGAACAAGATCGACAAGCCCGAGAGCAACCCGGAAAGAGTCAAACAGCAGTTGACGGAACACGGTCTCGTGTGCGAGGATTGGGGCGGCGATACGATATGCGTCCCCGTTTCCGCAAAGAAACAGCAGAATCTTGATGAGCTGCTTGAAATGGTTCTTTTGCAGGCGGATGTTCTTGACCTTAAGGCAAACCCGAACAAAGCGGCAAAGGGAACCATCATTGAAGCTCAGCTCGACAAGGGCAGAGGTCCTGTTGCAACCGTTCTTGTGCAGAACGGCACTTTGAAAATCGGCGATCCCATTGTTGCGGGCATTGCATACGGCAGGGTTCGTGCAATGATGAACGACAGGGGCGAAAACGTCAAAACCGCAGGCCCGAGCTGCCCGGTCGAAGTTCTCGGCTTCAACGAAGTGCCTTCCGCAGGCGATATCATGAACGTTGCAGAGGTTTCCAAAAAGGTTGCGGAGGAACGCCGCAACAGAATCAAAGCGGAGCAGCTTAAAAACCTGTCCAAGGTCAGCTTGGAGGATCTGTTCAGCCATATTGCCGAGGGCGAGGTCAAAACGCTCAACATCGTTGTCAAAGCGGATGTTCACGGCTCGGTTGAGGCTGTTAAACAGGCTCTCGAAAAGCTTTCCAACGAGGAAGTCCGCGTGAAGTGCATTCACGGCGGCGTAGGCGCGATCACGGAGTCGGATGTTATGTTCGCTTCCGCTTCAAACGCAATCGTAATCGGCTTCAATGTCCGTCCCGACAGCGGAGCGCGCAATCTTGCGGAGCAGGAAAAGGTCGATGTCCGCACCTACCGCATCATTTATCAGGCGATTGAAGATGTTGAAAACGCTATGAAGGGTATGTTCAAGCCCGTATTCAAAGAAGTGCATTTGGGTACAATAAGCGTCAGAAACACGTTCAAGGTCAGCTCCGTCGGCACGATTGCGGGTGCATACGTTCAGGACGGCAAGGTTCAGCGCAATGCGCAGGTTCGCGTTGTTCGCGACGGCGTGGTTATTCATGAAGGTCAAATTGCATCGCTGCGCAGGTTCAAGGACGATGTCCGCGAGGTTGCTGCCGGTTATGAATGCGGCATAGGTATAGAGAACTTCAACGATATTCACGAAGGCGATGTTATAGAAGCCTACGCGATGGAAGAGGTTAAACGCTGACAACAGAATAATCCGTCCCCGGCTGTGCCGGAAACGCTTTTTGCGCCGCGGTACAGACCGGGGATTAAATCAACGCTGACCAGATAAATTTCTGCCGGAGCGTTTACGCATTAACAGAGAACCGGCATGTGTCCGAAGAACAGTTATTCGGAACGCGGAGAAGGTCGTTTGCAAAGGCGGGCTTGAACGACAGAAATTTAAATGCAGCATTTCGGCGGCAGGGATTCAAAACCCGAAAGGAAGCTTATGGCATCAGTCAGATACGACAGAATAAATGAAGAAATCAAAAAAGCACTGAGCGAAATCGTCCGCGAGATGAAAGATCCGAGAATATCTCCAATGACGACAATAATGCTCGTTGAAGCAACAAACGACCTGAAGCTTGCAAAGGTTCGGGTCAGTGTGTACGATAAGGATGATTCGGTTCGAAAAGAAACCGTTGCTCAGCTCAACCGTGCGGAAGGATTTATTGCAAGAGAGCTTGGGCGCAGAATCGATATCCGCCGAATACCGACTCTGAAGTTCACCCTTGATGACTCAATCGAGTATTCCGTGCATATTTCCGAAATAATCAACAAACTGCAAACCGAGCGCGCTCAGCTTGACGCGAATCGGAACAATGCGGAAGAAGATAAGGAAAACATCCAAAATGAAGACTAAACATGGGGCGGAGTTCGCCGATGTCCGAAAGTTTATATCCGATGGGCAGAGTTTCACGCTGCTCACGCACATTTCCCCGGACGGAGACACCCTGGGTTCGGCACTCGCGCTGAAACTGCTGCTGAACGCTCTCGGAAAAACTGCAGAGGTCGTTTGCTCGAACCCCGTTCCGAAGATTTACGGATTCCTGCCGGAATCGGAAACCGTCAAAATGCCCGAGGATGCCGAGGGCTATTGCCGCGTCATTGCCGTTGATTGTGCGGACAAGCCGCGTTTCGGCCGTGCTGTGCGTTTGTTCGATGCCGCGCAGGCAGAGGCATGTGTTGACCATCATGTTACGAACCCGCATTATGCCGAAGTGAACCTTGTTGTTTCGGATGCGGCGGCAACGGCGGAGATTGTTTATGAGCTTTACGGCATGTTCGGTGTTGCAATCGATAAGCGATCCGCAATTTGCCTTTATACCGGAATAGTCACCGACACGGGCAACCTTTCATACAGCAACACAACACCGAATGCTTTGCGGATAATTGCCGATTTCATTGAAAAGAAACTGGTTGATGTTTCGGAGGTCAACCGACTGATTTACCGAACGGTGCCGTACACGAAAACAAGGGTTCAGGGCTTTGTGACATCAAGGATTCGTCTTGAGGATGAAGGCAGAATCGGCATAGGCGTGCTTACAAGAGCTCAGATGCTGAGCTTTGATGCAACAAACGAGGATTGCGAAGGCATTGTTGACTGTGTTCGTGATATCGACAGCGTTAAAATCGCAATTTTTATCCGTGAAGGCGCGGACGGAAGTTTTAAAGTCAGCCTTCGCAGCAAGGATATCGGGGACGTTTGCCGAATTGCAAACAAATTCGGCGGCGGCGGGCATGAAAGAGCGGCCGGATACACGGCATGGCTGCCCCTTTCAACCGTTGTTGCGAGCGCGACAGAGGCGGCAATTGCAGAGCTGAAAAGGGATGAGAAACACGATTCTTCTCCCGATACGCATTAACGCCCGAATGAAAAGCAATGATGCGTTTCAACAGAACAACAAAGGAATTATTGATTAACAATGCAATTTGAAGGAGTAGTCAGCGTGCTGAAACCGCCGGGAATGACATCGAGCGATGTCGTGGTGGATATACGCAGAATCTTCGGCGAACGGCGCGTCGGACATACGGGAACGCTTGACCCTGCTGCGGCGGGCGTTTTACCCATCTGCATAGGCAGGGCAACCCGCCTGTTTGACTATCTTGTTGATAAAGAAAAAGAATACATTGCGGAGATTCGGTTCGGAGCGGAAACCGACACGGAGGATGCCTGCGGCACGGTGATCGCCGAAAGCAGCCGCATGGTTTCAAAAGCGGAGCTTGAAAAAATTTTGCCTGATTTCATAGGTGAAATTGAGCAGGTGCCGCCGATTTATTCGTCTTTGAGTGTGAACGGCGTTAAAATGTACAAGCTGGCACGCAGCGGGAGCGTTGCAGCTCCGGTTGAGGAACGCAGACGGAGAATCAGAGTTTTTTTGCTTGAAACCATTTGTGAACTCGAACAAAACAGCTTCCTCATCCGCATTCGATGCTCAAAAGGCACATATGTCCGTTCGCTTTGCAGGGACATCGGACGGGCCCTCGGCTGCTGTGCATACATGCCGTTTCTGCTGCGAACCGCTTCCGGAACCTTCGACATCAGCGAAGCGCATACGATCGCGGAACTGAAGGAACTGAAGGAAGCGGGGGAACTTCAATCGGTTGTTGTTCCCGTTGACGAGGCTGCGCGGCACCTGCCGGAACTTCGCCTTTTTAACCTTTCCGAAAAGCAAAGGACGCTTATTTCAAACGGAGCTTCGGTTGAATGCGGGCAGGCTGAGCCGGGAACGGTCTACAGACTGTATCTTGAAAATGAATTCATGGGTCTTGCGCTGCGGGATGATTCCGGATTGCATATCACCGTATGGTTCGGGAAGGAGAAATGAGCGTTTGATGCAGAACAAGGACAAAATTAACGCGCCGGGCACAGAGTATACGAACGCAGCCAAACCGGGTACGGTGGTTGCTCTCGGCATGTTTGACGGAATGCATGTCGGTCACAAGAAGATAATTGACGCAACCGTTCTGATAGCGCGGCAATCCGGACTTGTTCCTGCTGTGTTTACGTTTAAGAATCATCCGCAGGAGCTTTTCGGCAAAAAAATTCTTCGGCTTTGCAGCAATGAAACCCGCGCCGCTCTTATGCGCAGGCAGGGCATTGAGCTGGTTGATGAGGTTGAGTTTACAAGTGCGATTCGCGACCTTTCCGCAGAGAGTTTTATCCGAATGCTTGCCGAAAGATTGAACCCAAAGATTATTGTTGCCGGGTTTAATTACACTTTCGGAAAGAAAAAGCAGGGGAACAGCGAGACGCTTCAAAAGCTTTGCCAAAAATACGGAATCAAAACGGCGATTATTCAACCCGTGCTTTTGGGGCGCGAGCCTGTTTCAAGCACGAGAGTTCGAAACATGATAACATGCGGGAACGTTCAGGATGCACAGCTCCTTTTGGGAAGAGCTTATGCCCTTGACGGCATAATCGTTCAAAACAAGCGTATAGGAAGGACAATCGGCTATCCGACGGCGAATATTGAACCCGATTCCGCCCGCGTGATTCCCGCGGACGGGGTATATGTGAGCATGGCGCGCGTCAACGGCGACATAATGCCTGCCTGCACGAACATCGGAACGAACCCGACTGTCGGCGGAACAAAACGCACGATAGAAACGCATATTTTTGACTATGACGAGGATATTTACGGACTTCCGATGACGGTATGTTTCGTTAAAAAAATCCGCGATGTCAAAAAGTTTGAATCGCTGGACGCTCTTAAGGAGCAGATTCGGATTGATGCGGGAATTGCAAGGACATATTTCGGCTGCTGATGCACGGTATGCGGTTCTTAAAAATGCATTCCTGCGGTCGATTTAAGTTCTGAGCCTGATTAAAATGCGGTAACTGAAAGGGAAAACTATGATAACTGTGCTTCTGTCCGTTTTTTGCCTCATTGCGGGTTATCTTCTCGGCAGCATAATGAGTGCGGTGAAGATTGCACGAAGCAAAAGCACGGATATCCATGCCTGCGGAAGCGGCAATGCAGGTTCAACAAATGTATTGAGAACCTTCGGCTGGAAATGGGGGCTTATCTGTTTGGCGAGCGACAGTGCGAAGGGTGCGGCAAGCGTCGGCGTGGGTTACGCCGCTGCGGCAATTGCTCCGGCACTGTTTTCGAATTATGTCATGCCCGAAAATCTGAGCGGAATACTCGGCTGCATAGGGCTGTTGGGTGCAATACTCGGGCATTTGCTGCCTGTTTTTTATGAGTTCCGCGGAGGGAAATGCGTTGCGGTCGCGCTTGGCGGTCTGCTTGTGCTGTCCCCGGTTCAGCTGCTCATTGCTGTCGGTTGTGCGGTTATTCTTATTGCAATAACAAAAATGGTTTCCGTAGGCTCTGTTGTCGGCACGATAATCGCGACTGCCCTTGTGATTTACCGCAACCGGGGCAATATTCCGCTGATGCTCATTGCTGTTGTGATTGCCGCTGTTGTCATCACTGCTCACCTTCCGAATATCAGGCGAATTATGGAGGGCCGCGAGAGACGGCTCGAAAAAATCGAGTGGGAGAAACAGCGGACTGAAAAAGAAGAAACATGCGGCAGCCGTCAAAATGACCAAAACTCCGCAAACGAGTCCTGATAAGCTGCGCTTAATTGTGAACCCGAATGCCGCACTGATTAAACTTTGTCTGTTAAACCGATATTGAAACGCCGTTCCGAAAACGTAAGTCGGGCGGCTTTTTATTTTGAATACGATGCGAATGCATGGCGACGACGGCCTGCAAAACCATATTGAACTTGCAAAAAAACGAACTTTTTTATTCCAAGGCGCGGCGGCACGGTCGAACTGTGTTCACGCTGCAAATAATGTATCAGGGGGCCGATTCATGCAAATTATTGCACTCACGGGAAAAACATATTGAATATATTGCATGAACGTGATATAATTGTCATTCCGAAAAGGGCGATGAATCGGTACGGAGGAGAATCATTATGATAGATTACCATGTACACACGAATTATTCGGCAGATGCATCCGCAACAGTGACGGAGCAGCTTGAAGCCGCCGCCGAGCGCGGATTGAGTGAGATTTGCTTCACGGATCATGTTGATTTCGATAACGGCGATAAGTCAATGCAGCCATCGGATCTCGGTGCATTGCGAGAACAGCTTTTGCCTTACAACGGACTATATAAAGGAGTGCGCATACGCCGCGGAGCGGAAGTTGCTCTGAACGACGGGAACTGCGCCGAAAAAGCACGGCAGTACATCGCGCCGCATGATCTCGATTTTGTTATCGGTTCAATACATGTTGTGGGCGGATTTGATGTTTACTATCCGGAATACTACATCGGAAAAACAAAACAGGATGCATACCTTTCCTACCTTCAGACGATTCTCAAAGGTATTAAAACCTGCGATTACATGAACATACTCGGTCATTATGACTTCATTGCAAAGTATTCGCCGTATGAGGACAGGCGAATGACGATTGATATTTCAAAAGAGCTTTTTGCGGAGATTTTTTCATATCTTGCAAAAAACGGAAAGGGAATTGAAATCAACACTTCGGCATGGTGGGATGATCCCTGCTGGGGTGAGGATGTATTAAAGCTTTATCGTGATCTCGGCGGTCAATATATAACAACCGGTTCCGATGCACACAGAAGCGACAGGGTCGCAAAGCGCATAAAGGAGGCGGAGAAACTTGCAGCGGCGGCAGGCATTCCGCTGATTGCGACGTTCCAAAGAATGAAACCGATATTCCACCCGCTCGGAAGCATTTGATGCGAATGCACTTAATCGCGCGGATGCCGGGTTGGGCAGCTTTCGTAAACAGCAGGGACTGATCCTTTGCTGCAGCGAATGACTCGGCTGATTTTTGAGTTCGGCTGAAAACAAAAACATATTGTTAAACCTGAAAGGATGCAAGTTGACAGAAAACGGTTCGCAACTGAATGAAAACCCGCCTGAAACACTGACGGTGCATTCCGCTCTTGAACGCTGCGTGGATTATATCGGCAGGGTTGATATTGATTTTATCTGCGCGCTGGCGCGGGTCGATAAAGCGGAAGCATTTCAATCTCTCAAGGGTGCGATTTACTATGATCCCGAAAAGAGCTGTTTTGTTACGGCGGAGGAATACCTTTCCGGAAATATTATAAAAAAGCTTGCTGCCGCAAAATCGGCACTTGAGCAGCAGGCTGAAACTGCAAAAACGGCAGGGGATGAATCTAATACCCGAAAACAAATGCCGGATGATTGGGATTTTTCGGAAAATATCTCTGCGCTTGAGGTTGTGATGCCGCCCGTTGTGCAGCCGGGGCAGATAAAGGCGTCAATGGGCAGTCCGTGGATTCCCGCTTGGGTCTACCGTGATTTTATAATTGCTTTAATCGGTATCCGTTCCGCTTCCGGAAAGCCGAAAATCAGCGTTGAATACATTCGCGCCGCAAATCATTATATAATTCACGGAAAAAAGCATTTCACGGACTTTACGCGTGCAAAACTTACTTACGGCACGGAACGCATGAACGCTTTTGAGATTATAGAGCGAATGCTCAATTCGCGCGAAATTGCCGTTTACGATACATATATTCCTTACGGCAAGGAACAGCAGGTTCGCCGTGTCAACAAAGCCGAAACTCTGCTTGCGCAGGAGAGAGCGCGGCAGATTGCGGAAAGATTCTCATTCTGGCTCTTCAGGGATGAGCCGAGAAGAAGTCAATTGCTTAACTACTACAACGAAAACTTCTGTGCGATCCGTCCGCGGCATTTTGACGGCAGCAGAATGCTCCTTCCGGGCAAAGATCCGAACATTAAGCTGCAAAAGCATCAGCTGGATGCCGTGAAAAGAATCGTGCATTCAAAAAATATCCTGCTGGCGCATCAGGTCGGCGCGGGCAAAACCTATGTCATGGCGGCAGCGGCAATGGAAATGCGCCGGCTTGGCATTTCAAAACGCAATCTGTTTGTTGTTCCGAATAATATTCTCGAACAATGGCATTATGAGTTCACCCGGCTTTATCCTGCGGCGGAGGTCATTGTAATTGAACCGAAGAGTTTCACTCCCGCAAACAGGAACCGCGTTTTGAAACAGATTATTGAAAGCGACTGTGACGCGATAATCATGGGTTACGGCAGTTTTTCGCTTATCCCGCTTTCGCGCGGGGAGCGTGAACGCGAATTGAACGCACACCTTGCGCAAATTGCGGAGTCCATGCGCAGTGCAGTGTACAGCGATGCATATATCGTGCTGAACAGATTTGCGTCGCGCATTGAACACAGGCTGCAAAAGCTCTGGGAGGAGGAACAAACTCTTCCGAAGGGTGCTGTTTTTTTCGATGACCTCGGGATCGACACGATATTTGTTGACGAAGCGCATAATTTTAAAAACATCAGTATTGAAACCAAACACGGCAGTCTGCCGGGGCTGAACCCGAAGGGCTCGAAAAAGTGCGATGATTTGATGGCAAAACTCCGCTATATACAGCGCACGCATGACGGACGGGGTGCTGTTTTTGCAACAGGAACCCCGATCACAAACTCCGTTTCGGACATGTACACGATGCAGCGGTACCTCGGCTATGAACATATGGACGAGCTGAATCTGCTTGAGTTTGACAATTGGGTCAAAATGTTTTCCGAGGTTACGGAAGAATTCGAAGTTGAGGCGAACGGTATAGGCTATCGGCTGCGCCGCAGGCTCAGCAGGTACTATAACCTGCCCGAACTGTCGCTGCTGTTTTCGGATATTGCGGATTTATACTTTACTCCGGAAGATGATAAAAGGATTCCGCATAAGGTGAATTATATCAATTGTACCGTTCCGGCAAGCGAGTCCCTCAGAAAGTATATTGAGGAGCTTGCGGTGCGCGCAGAGGAGGTAAAGAGCGGCAGCGTTGCCCGAACGGAGGACAACATGCTGAAAATCACGACGGACGGCAGAAAAGCCGCTCTCGACATGCGTCTTGTTAACCCCGAGGAGCCTGATAATCCGAATTCAAAACTTAATACATGCGTTGAAAATGTGTTCAGAATCTGGAGTGAACGCGATAAACTGACCCAGCTTGTGTTCCTTGACCAAAGCACGCCGAAGGACGGGTTCAATCTTTACGACGATATAAAACAAAAGCTTATCCTGCGCGGCGTGCCCGCGGATGAAATTGCGTTCGTTCATGATGCTGTAAACGACGCAATGCGAACAACGCTTTTTAACAAAGTCCGCAAGGGACGCATACGTGTGCTTATCGGTTCAACTTTCAAACTCGGCATCGGTGCGAACGTTCAAAACAATCTGCTTGCGGTGCATCACCTTGATATTCCGTGGCGTCCGTCGGATGTTACCCAACGTGAAGGCCGAATGCTGCGTCAGGGCAATCGGAATGACGAAGTAATGATATATCGCTACATCACAAACGGGAGCTTTGATGCTTATTCGTGGCAGCTTCTTGAAAACAAACAACGGTTCATATCTCAAATTGTAAACGGTGATTGCCCGAGCAGGAGCGGTGACGAGGTTGATGAAGTTGTGCTCACATACAGCGAAGTCAAGTCACTCGCCGTCGGAAACCCGCTCATAAAGCGAAAGATTGAGCTTGAAACGGAGCTTCAGCGCAAACTTGTTTTGAAATCAAAGCATGAGCGCGCAAAGACAGAAGCGGCGGAGCAGCTTTTGCAGTTGCCGGCAAAGAACAGCGAATTGCTGAAACTGCGCGACATTCTTCAAAAAGATATGCTTCTTGCGGAACAAAACACCGGCGAGGGGTTTTCAATGATGCTTGCGGGCGAGAATTATACACGGCGGCGCGATGCGGGCGAAAGGCTGATAGAGCTGCTTGCGGAACATGCATTTATACGTGAGGAAAAGCGAATCGGCACATATCGGGGGTTCAAACTCTTTCTTGCGAACGATATTTCGGGGGCAAGGCGAATTTTTCTGCTCAAGGGCAGTGGGACCTATCGTTCCGATTTAAGCGAAAGCGCGATGGGCATCATTGCAAGGCTTGATAACGTTGTTAACGGCCTTAAAACACGGCTTGAAGCTGCACTCGGCAGCATAGAACGTATGGAGCAGGACGAGGCGGAGCTGCGTTCGGAGTCCGAAAAACCGTTCCCGTTTGAAACGGAACTTACGGAACTGCGCCGTGAGCTGAAAAGGGTCAACGGCGAACTCGGAATGCTGTAAATTTGGATGATATATAAAATAACAGTCGGCTGATTGTTGATTACGGAGGAAAAAATGCAAAATCAGCACAATTATTCCGTTGATGATATAAAGGTAATGGAAGGCCTGGAGGCGGTTCGTGTCCGTCCGGGCATGTATATCGGCAGCACCGGAAGCAGGGGTCTGCACCATATGCTTTGGGAAATCGTTGATAATGCCGTTGATGAAGCGGCAAACGGGTTTGCAACGACCGTCAGCGTTACAATTAACAGGGATAATTCCGTGGTTGTTGAGGATAACGGCAGGGGAATCCCCGTAGGCATTCATGAAAAGCTGCATGTGTCCGGCGTTGAAGTTGTTTATACTCAACTCCATGCGGGCGGAAAATTCAACAACGATTCATACGGTTTCTCGGGCGGATTGCACGGTGTCGGTGCATCGGTTGTTAACGCGCTTTCCGAATATGTTGAAGTTGAGGTTGCAACGGGCGGCAAACTGTATTCAATCAAATTCCACAGCTATGAAGATTCGGACGGCAACATGCATTCCGGAATTCCTGTCGCGCCGCTTGCCGAGGTCGGAAGAACGCGGCGGCAGGGCACAAGGGTAACATTTTTGCCGGACAAACGCGTTTTTGAAACGATTGAAATGAATTCCGAAGTCGTTGCAAAACGCCTGCGCGAGCTTGCGTACCTGAACAAAGGGGTAACGTTCAAATTCACCGACAACAGGCTGAAGGACGAAAATAAGAGCCGCGAGTACAAATACGACGGCGGCATTGTGGATTTTGTGTGCTATCTTAACAGTGAAAAAACCCCGCTGTATAAAGAACCGATATACTTCCGCGGAATGCGCGGCACGGGCAAAGATGCAATCATCGTTGAAATTGCAATGCAGCATAACGATGGCTATACCGAAAGCATCTTTTCATATGTCAACAATATTCCGACGACCGAGGGAGGTACGCATGAAACCGGATTTAAGTCCGCTCTGACCAAGGTCATGAACGATTATTGCCGTCGAACCGGAATCCTGAAGGAGAAGGACGCGCCGCTGCCGGGTGAGGATTTCCGCGAGGGACTCACGGCAGTCGTGTCGCTTAAAATGAGTTCGATTCAGTTTGAAGGGCAGACGAAAACAAAACTCGGCAATACCGAAGCGCGTACGGCGGTTGAAGCTGTTGTTATGGACGAGTTGACACCGATACTTGAAAACCTTAAGAATTCGGATCTTGCCGCCGCAATTGCGGACAAAGCGGTGAAGGCGGCAAAAGCGCGTGAAGCTGCAAGAAAAGCAAAAACCATGGCGCGTGAAAAGTCCAAGCTTGAAAACGCACCTCTCGTCGGCAAGCTTTCAAGCTGCACGGGCAGAACACCGGAGCAAAACGAACTCTTCATCGTTGAAGGCGATTCGGCAGGCGGCAGCGCGAAGCAGGGCCGTGACAGACGGTTCCAGGCAATACTGCCGCTGCGCGGCAAACCGTTGAATGTTGAAAAAAGGCGCATTGAGCAGGTGCTTGAAAATGACGAATGCCGCTCCATCATAACCGCCCTCGGAACCGGCATAGGCGAGGATTTTGAGCTTAAAAACCTTAAGTATCATAAAATCATCATTCTCTCCGATGCCGATCAGGACGGTGCGCATATACGCGCTCTGCTTCTTACGTTCTTCTATCGCTACACAAAGGAACTGATAACGGGAGGGCATGTTTACATGGGCATGCCGCCTCTTTACAAGGTTCAAAAGGGAAACAATGTTACGTATGCCTATGACGATGAAGAACTTGCCCGAATTACGAAAGGCATGAAGGGGTACACCTTGCAGCGGTATAAAGGCTTGGGTGAAATGAATCCGGAGCAGCTTTGGGAAACAACGCTTAACCCGGAGAACCGTTCACTTGTTCAGGTGACGATTGAAGACGCGGCGTATGTAGAACACCTTGTAACGCTTTTGATGGGAGACAAGGTTGCTCCCCGCAAGGAGTACATCACCGAACATGCGAATTTCAACCGCGTGGATTCTTTTGAGGACAAAATCGGTTGATGTTGAAGTTTAACACCGCTTCGGAGTACAACGCGATACACAATCAGATTGATTAGTGCAGCCTGCGGTCAATCAAAACCGAACAAAAAACAAAAGCATCCGAAAGCAGCGGAACTGCACGGATGCTTTTGGATATTAATCCGAAACAAAAAACTAAACGATTTGAAAAATATAAAACTTCAGATAATCCGTCTCGGGTACATTCCAAAGAATCGGGTGATCAGGAGCCTGCTGACGCGCTTCGATTTGACGCAGCTGAACCCATGCATCCTCTGCGGCATTGTGAAGCATCTTACGGAAAAGCTCATCGGTCATGAAATGCGAACATGAGCAGGTTGCAAGATAGCCGCCGCGCGGAAGGAGTTTCATTGCTTTTGCATTGATGGCTTTATAGCCCTTTACCGCACTGCCAATCGTATCCCGACTTTTGGTGAAGGCGGGCGGGTCGAGTATTATGTAATCATAACCGTGTTTGCGATTGGATTCCATATCGGTCAGAAGATCAAAGACATCGGCGCAAACGAAATCCATTCTGCCCGAAAGCCCGTTCAGCTCCGCATTTCTGCGCGTTTTTTGGATTGCATCCGCAGAAATATCAACGGCAGTGACATGCTTTGCACCGGCAGCGGCGGCGTTCAGTGCGAATGCGCCCGTATGCGTGAAACAATCGAGAACCGTTTTGCCGGCAGCAATCTTTGCAGCGGCACGACGGTTATATTTCTGGTCAAGGAAAAAGCCCGTTTTTTGTCCGTTGATAACGTCGATTTCGTATTTGATGCCGTTTTCTTCAATCATTACCAATCCGCTGTCCGGTGCGGGAGGCAGGAGATCACAGCTGATAAAGCCCTTGTGCTGAGTCAGACCTTCCTTTTCGCGTATGGCGACATCGTTTCTTTCGCAAACGGCCCGAATATTAATGCCGAACTCTTTGAATACTTCAATAAACAGCGGAAACAGGCGGGACTTAAGCATTTCGGTGCCGAGGGAGAGAATTTGAAAAACAAGAACATCCCCGAATCGATCCACCGTCAGCCCGGGAAAACTGTCGGCCTCACCGAAAATAATTCGACAGCAGTCAAAATCGCTGCCCATGACCGTTTGGCGGTACTCAAGCGCATAACGAATTCGCCTGCGGAAAAAATCATCGTCAAACCTGTCGTTTGCATTGCGTGAAAAGATGCGAATGCGAATTTTGGAATTGTCATTTATGAACCCGGTTCCGATGAACCGATCCTTTTTTGTATAAACATCAACAAGCCCGCCGTTCGTATAATCACCGTCAACGGAAAGCACCTCCTCCGCATAAACCCACGGGTGCCCGCCTTTGAGTGCGCGTTCCGCCTTTTCGGATACTTTTGCTTTCGGATACATTCGCATTATTAACAAACCAACCTCTCTGCCGCATTCGGCAAAACTGTTTGTTGAATATAACACAATCGGGCGTGGATTTCAAGTGCGGTTTCAACTTGCCGTGCCTGCACAGCGAAAAAACAGTCGAAAGTGTTTGTTCTGCCTTGATTTGCGGCAGATGCGCCATATCAGTCAGACAGTGTCGGTTCGAAAGGTTCAACGGCGGAGCAGCTTATCTCATATGCAGTGCGCATTTCCTCCGTTCCGTCTTCAAAAACTTTTTTATATTCGCGGCTTTGCAGCCTTCCGATAACGTGCATTCCGATGCCGACCTTCATATCCTGCAAATACCTTGCGTTTCGTCCCCATGCGATACAGGGCAGATAGTCGGATTTGCCGTACCGTCTGTTGACTGCAAGCAGAACGTCCGCAATTTCACGTAAAAAAGGAGTCGTTCTGTATATTACGGACTTACAGATGTATCCGAACAGTTCAACTTCGTTTTTGTATGCAAAAGCATCGGTTTCATCCGCCGAAGCAGGAATGAATTCACGTGCAAACACGGTGATGATAAGTCTGCTGCCTTTTTCAGTCTGTTGATTATAGGAACGTATCTGTCCTTGGACATGAAAATACATACCGTGTTCAACAGGGATGCCGCCGAGCAGTCGTTCGCTGACGGTGACAGGTATTTTATCCTCGGTTCCGCTCAATCTTTGAACGGTGAGCACAAGCTTGAAAAAAGCCTCTCCGTAAATTGTATGACTGTATTCCGGGCCGTCCGTAACCCTGCCTGAAAGACTGATGCTGTTGTTTGTATCCGGCATATTGCCCTCCGTAAGTTCGAGTATCACTGAATAAGCGCGTTTTTTAAAAAACAAGGTAAAGTTCCTTTGCTTTTTCCGAAAACGATGCCGTACAGTGGCCTGTTTAAATTCTATTCAACGATATTCAAAATAGACTTGTTGATTTGGCCTTATGCATATGATAGAATAGCGCGAGAAAAGAACAGGACGGGAGAAATATGAAAAATACGAAACGGGATGAAACCTTTTTGCGGGAAACGAGGCATGTTATCGAGCGGCATATTGAGCTGTATCCGAAATGTGAGCCGGACGACATAGTAAAGCTGCTTTATCAAAGCGAATTCGGCTGCGGGCATTTTGTGCGCAGCAAAGAGATTGCGGAGGAGTATCTGAAGAGGGAGTATGAAGCGTGTATGCTGACAACGAAAGCCGCCGCTGCCGGGGAACAACCTTTGACGGATGAAACAGGCGGGATGTTCGTTCGGGTACACCTTGAACCTTTGGCACGGTACGGTATTCCGTTCTCAAGGCTTGCGGAGCTTTTTGTGCGTTCATCGGAGGTTCGAACGGGTTCAACGGACGGAATGCTGAAAAAGCTCGGCTTGCTGAAAGAAATCTGCCGGCAGGGGAAAACTCCGTTTGATGAAGAAACGCTGTCGGCTTTTCTTAAGAAATACGTTGCGGCGGGCTGCCCGGCAATACATCACAGCGAGACTTACCGTCGGCTTTATCATCCCGCGTATCGCGTGATTTGCAGAGAATTCCTTCCCGAACTAATCGGCGGAGAATGCGCAGGTTCGGAACCTGAAACTCATATTTAAGACTCAAACAAAAACTGAATTTAAGGAGAAGTTTAAACAAAAGGCACAGCCGAAACGCAATTGCGGGCGACTGTACCTTTGTTTTTTTACAGAGAATGATACGGCAAAAGAAAGACTGATGAAAAACGATCAGATTTCAACATTGCCGTTGCCGGGGCGTGCACAGGTGATTTCAAGATTGCCGTTGCGCTCACGAAGCTTGTCGATAAACTCTTTTTCTTTCCGCGCATCACGCAAAGTGATCTGGTAGGTGAGCTTGAACAGGCTGCCCATGTTGGTGGTCTTAACACGGATGAGCTCATGGCGGGAAGTGTATGTGCTGAAAATATCATTGAAAACTTCATCATAGCTGAGACTTTCGGGAATGACAATCTTGAGGTCGCGCTCTGCGGAACCCGCTTTGCCGAAATTGATGCTCGCAAGCGCAATGTCAACCAAAATAACGAATACGGCAAGGATGACCGCAATTGCAATATAACCCATGCCTGTTGCAAGGCCGACAGCCATTGCGAGGAAGATGCTTGTTATTTCACGCGCTGAAGCGGGGGCGGAACGGAAACGGACAAGGCTGAAAGCACCGGCAACAGCAATACCTGCGCCGAGTTGTCCGTTAACAAGGGCGATAATCGTTTGAACTATCATCGGCAGAAGCACAAGGGAGACCGAAAGGCTCTTGGAGGGACGATTTCTGTATCGACTGCAAATGGCGATGAGAACGCCCAATGCAAGAGAAACAAGCAGGCAAACAATAAACCCGCCTGCGGTCAAGGTGCTTGTGGTGGAGAAAATACTGTCGATAACGTTGTTAAGCATAGTGAAAAATCCTTTCGTTTATGGATGAAAACATTGGGCACGGAACGATACCGGATCGTTCAGCCGCAATGTGCAGCACCGCGTTTTTGAGAAAGAATGCGGTTAAGTTCGATGTTATACGCGGTTGCGTATTTTGAGAAGCTTGTCGGAAAGATCCTGTGTTCATCAAGGAGTGCGGCAAGCCAAAGCGGCAGAGTGTGCGGAGTTTTAAGCTCCATTATGCATTTGCCTGCGGGCAGAATGGGGTCGCCGTACGTGCCGCTTAACAGGTCGAGGTTGCGCGTTCTGTAGCGCAGATTTTCGTCGATTGTCAGTCTCAAATCCCCGACGCCGTTTTCCGCATAGGCAGTGCGTTCGCAAAATATTCCGAAAGACGGCCGAAGCTCCGGATAAAAGCGGAGCGCATAATCAATTTCACGCGCAATTTGCTTGTCGGGGCAGGGCGCATCACCGCAGAGAAACTCCATTGCATCGGCATAGGGCATTTCGATTCGGCGCTTATACACAACACCTTTGTATTTCTTCTTAAGCTCAATAAAAGCGTTCGATTCTGCCGACGGAGTGCCGTAGCACCGCAAACGGAGCTTTTCCTTATAAATCGGATGCTCTATGGAGGCACGAATCAACCGCATGTCGGCAGTGTCAAAATAAATGCTGCTGACAGTGCTTTTTCCGTAAGAATCAACATGCATATGCTGCAAAAGCACGGGCAGCATTGCGGCGAACTGCTTGTCCGAAATAATATACTTTTTCTCAATACGGGTAAAAATGTTATCAATTTTAACCGTTTGCAATGTCACAACCTCCGTTTCTGCCGAAATGCACCGGATGCGGAGCATTTCAGAATAATCCCGCTCGGCACAACGGCGGAGCGGGCGGTGAGACCATTCTCGCATTACCAATATTATACCACTGAAACAGGGAGACCGAAAGACAAAAAGGGCTCTTTTAACGGCAAATATTGTATATAGTACTTTGAAAACGGTCAAACAATGCTTAATCGGGAAGATTGTCAACAAAAATTCATAATATATCGAGCCAGATTCCCATAGGCAATTTTGCGAATGTCCGCATCGCTCAAGCCCATGCGGCTCAGCTTGTTTGCAATCAACGGCAGTCCGCTGCTGTTTTCAAGCCCGTCGATATAGCGGTTCATGCCGTCAAAATCCGACCCGAGCGCAACGCAGTCGATTCCGCCGATTTCGATGAAATGCGCGATATGCCGTATCACATCGTCGAGTTCGGCAGTGCGTTCATCGGTCAATTGTCTGTAATAAAAATTGACGCCGATTACACCGCCTTGTTTTGAAATCGCGCGAATATGCTCATCTTTCATGCAGCGCGGGTGATTGCATAATGCGCGCGCATTTGTGTGCGACGCAAACACGGGGCGTGCTGCAATGCCCAACACATCGTCAATGCCTGCATCCCCGAGGTGTGCAAGGTCAACAGCCATTCCGATTCGGCACATCTCTTCAACAACGCGCTTTCCGAGGGCGGTCAAGCCCTTTTTGCTTCCGCGTTTTCCGGCCGGATAGGCAAGACTGTTAACGTCATTCCAAGTCAGCGTCATTGCGCGCACTCCGAGACGATACAGCATTCGAAGGTTTTCAACGCTGCCTTCGACAGCCTCACCGCCTTCAACGGTCAACACTGTTGCAATTTTGTCCTGAGTTACGTCAAAATCACGGGAGAACGGCACAAAACACGGATTTGATTCGAGCATTCGATAATAGGAATCTATCATGTTAAGGCATTGACTCAGCGGGTTCTGCTTCAGCAGCATGTCGATCCATGCGGCAAAGAACTGAAGCTTCACTCCGCCCGCTGCCATGTTCCGAAGGCTCATGCTCTGATGTCCGGAGACGGTTTGAATATCATAATCATAGTATGTCATCCCGTATAAAAAATCACAATGCGCATCCGCAAACGGCAGCTTGTTTGAAGCACTGTTCTCTTGCGGCAGAATTTGTTCGACCATGTTAATCCCTCCAATCTGCAGCTCCGCATGCCGCGGAGGCCGACCGTATCACAATATTATAACACAAAACGAATAAAAATGCATTCGATAAAAAAGCACAACGGACTGTTGAGAGCAGATAATTGTTCCAGCGGAAGACAATCACCGGACGGAGATGCGGAGTATGATATAAAATACCGAAAAAAGTCACAATTTATTTTCAAATGGAGTCGAAAACCTATTGTAAAGAGCAAACCGCAATTGGTATAATAAGGTGCGGAGTTCAGAGGAGCTCTGCAAGGTGCTTTTGTATATTAACCGGAGGTGACGCAAATGAAATGCAGAAATTGTGGCCACGATAATCCCGAGTATTCCGAAGTATGCGAGAATTGCGCAGTTTCACTGCGCTCGGAGCCGCAGCGCGATGATGATACCCCGTCTTGGGGTTTCGTTGACGAGAACAAGGATATCAGGTTTTCTTTCGGAGGGCGAAATGCCGCGCAAAACAATAATCCCGCAGACATGAACCAAAACACTGACAGCGACCTTGATGAGCTTGAAAGACAGTTCACATGCGACGTCGGTGATTGGAACGAAGTTCAGAGACGTCCGAACGCAGGCCGACAGAACAATAACCGCCAAAACGCTGCCGCTGCGCAGAGAAATGACAGAACAAGCAGCCCGAACGGAGCGGAACGGGCGAACCGCAGCAGCGCGCAGAATACACAGGGCGCATTCGCCGGTGACAGACTTCCGTGGGATAACGATTCTGCAAACACACGCAGGCAGCAGCCCCGCACGGAAAGGCAGTCAAACCCGGATGACGAATATGATTCCGATGATTTCGATGATGCGGATGCATACGACGGCCGCGAACGCGGGAACAAGCGCACGAAGAAGCAGCGCGGAAAGGGCAGAGATTCGACTGATATTCAAGATGATTTCGACACTGCCCGCACGAGTGCCGATTACGGAGCAAAGCGGGGCAGACGCGATAATTCCTATGATGAATTTGAAGACGTGAACCGCAGAAGCGATCGCAGGCGCGGAAAAGGCGGTGCGTCCGGTCTGCGTATTGCAATAATTGTGCTTGCTGTTGTGGCCGTAATTGCGGCCGGCGTGCTTGCATACACCCTTTTGAACGGCAGCAGCATCGGCGGCGAAAAAACAAACAACGTTATCGTCAACCCCAACAATCCGGACAGTTACTATATCACTGTTTATGCAAAAGCCGGTTCTGTCCTTGTTTATGAGGACAGCACAGGTGCACAGACCGAACAGCAGGTTCCCGAAAAAGGATATGTAACTTTCAATGTTGCATCCAACCGCCTGCGCCCGATAACACCCATTGAGGGCGAAAGCTGCGACATTTACCCCTCGGTAAGTCTCAAAAATGAGGACGGAACGCTGACAAAGCTGGAGATTCCGCGCATAACGCTCAGAGTTCCGACGCTTAATGCATCCTTCGAAACGGCTGAAGACATAACGAGCGACAACGGCGTTATAGAAATCAAAGGGCATGTTGACTTGACTCAGACAGATCTTCAGAACAATCCGCCTGTTGTCACAATCAACAACGAAACCGTGCAGCCCGCGCCCGACGGCAGCTTTGCTTACACAACAAAGCTCGACAAGGGCGAATACGAGATCGTCGGTGAAATCAAGCTCGGCGGATACATGATCATGCGCCGAACCTTCAAGGCAACCGTCAGCAAACAGCTGACCGCATCCGACATAATTTCAATACCCGAGGAAGTTGATACCCGAGTTCTGAATGTTGAAACTTCAATTGAACTCACCGGTACCGTTCCCGCAGGAGCTGTGCTTCAGGTTGTTCCCAAGGATGCGGAATGCACCGTTAAGGATCAGCCCACAGTTGACGAAAACGGGAACTTCAGGTTTTCCGTAAACCTTCCCACCGCCGCAAAGTGCTATGAGCTCCAGCTCACCGCAACCCTTGCGGACGGAACGGTTTACACGCGTCCGTTCTTTGTGGAACGTCCGCCGGTGTTTAACGAATATGTTCCCACCGTTTGGAGAGGTGATTACAGCGAGATGTCAAAACCCGTCCATATCACCGACCTTCGCGGGTTTGTAATTGAGGGAACTGTTGCAGAGATTACCTATGATGACGATTATCTCGTTGCAACGTTTACCCTTAACGATGGACATACGATCAGCATTGAGTATCACGATCACTATTCTGCCGCACGCCAGCATCCCATTGAAGCGGGCAAGCAGTACAAACTCTACGGATTCTCAAAGGGCGTGGACGAAAGCGGTATGCTCCGGATGTATATTTGGTTCGTGAGTGACTGATCAGATGTTCGGATAAGTTTGGAAACAAAATAACCTGCGCGGCGGCTGCTTAACGGCAGCCGCTGCGTCGATACTGCAGCACATCGCCAAACGGTGCAGCTTTCAAGAAAACACATGGAGAAATAAGATGAAAATCTGGGCAAGAGTTCGAAAAAACAACAAAACAACGGAACAGGATGTCGTTGAAATTCCGCAGAAGGACGCTTCCGAAGTGGAGGACTGGCACGAAGCTCTTTGCGAGTTGTGCTCGAAATTAAACCTTTCACGCCCTGTGATTCTTGATAAGCATGTCAATGAGCTGCTCCGCTTTTCACACACCGTGTTCCGCCCGGATGATTTTATGGAACAGGTAACGTTTGACAGGCTGGAGGTTGAATTGTTTTAGCGGCGGTTCATTGCACCCCGAAACGTTGAGAACAGGAAGTGTTTTTCAATCGAAAAAACGAAAATAAACGAATGCTCGGTGATTACTCCGAAAAGGGCAAACGACCCGTGATGTGCGCAAAGCATGCATCGCGGGTTGTTTTGTTTTCGGCAGCAGTGTTCAAAACCTGTAACTGTTTATCGGTAATATTCATATTTTATAGCAAGCCGTGTACAAGCCCGACATTGGGGCCGCCGGCGAAGCAAAACAATAAGAAAGGAGCATCTCGGCAGTGCGGGAGCGAACGGTACTGCGCTGCAATGATGTGGTGAATGATATGAGAAATGATAACGGAAGCAGGGGAAACGGCTTTCAGCCTTTTAATCCGCCGAACAGAGGAAGACAGCAGGGAGGCATGAGGCAAAGCAATTTCGGCAGCGAGCAAAACATGGGTTATGATAACAGCGTGCAGTGTGCAGGTAATGCGTGCGGTTTCCCGCCTTGCAGCGGCTGCCGCTGTGAATGTACATATTACGGTGCAACGGGTCCGACGGGAGCAACAGGTCCGACGGGCGCAATCGGAACAACGGGCGCGACCGGTGCAGTGGGTGCAACGGGAGCGACAGGCGCTACGGGAGCAACAGGAGCGACAGGCGCAACAGGTCCGCAGGGAATCAGAGGCATTGACGGTGCAACGGGTCCGACAGGTCCGCAGGGTATCAGAGGCGCAGACGGAGCAGCGGGAGCAACAGGAGCAACGGGTCCGACAGGAGCAGCGGGAGCAACAGGGGCAACAGGCCCGACCGGTGCAGTGGGGGCAACAGGCGCAACGGGTGCAACCGGCGCAGCAGGAGCAACGGGAGAAACAGGTGCAGCGGGAGCAACAGGCCCGACCGGAGCAACCGGTGCAACAGGCCCGACCGGAGCAACCGGTGCAACAGGCTCGACCGGAGCAACAGGCCCGACAGGCGCAGCAGGAGCAACCGGAGCAACGGGAGCAACAGGCCCGACCGGAGCAACGGGAGCAACAGGGGCAACAGGCCCGACCGGAGCAACCGGTGCAACAGGGGCAACAGGCCCGACCGGAGCAACCGGTGCAACAGGCTCGACCGGTGCAGCGGGAGCAATGGGCCCGACAGGTCCGCAGGGTATCAGAGGCGTAGACGGAGCAACGGGAGCAACAGGCCCGACCGGAGCAACGGGAGCAACAGGGGCAACAGGCTCGACCGGAGCAACGGGAGCAACAGGGGCAACAGGCCCGACAGGCGCAGCAGGAGCAACGGGAGAAACCGGTGCAGCGGGAGCAACGGGTCCGACAGGCCCGACAGGCGCAGCAGGAGCAGCGGGAGAAACAGGTGCAACGGGAGCAACAGGCCCGACAGGCGCAGCAGGAGCAGCGGGAGAAACAGGTGCAACGGGAGCAACAGGTCCGACAGGCCCGACCGGCGCAGCAGGAGCAGCGGGAGAAACAGGTGCAACGGGAGCAACAGGCCCGACAGGCCCGACAGGTCCGACAGGCCCTGCCGCCGAACCTGCCCGGTCGGCAGCGTTGATGTCTGCAGTTCAACCGACAGGAGAAGGAACGACTGTACCGAATGGGGGAGTGCTGCCTTTGACAAACATTCGCAGCAGCGGTGAAGAACTCAGTGCGGATGCGGCAAATAATGCGGTGCGTTCCAATGATGGAAAACTGTATCATATTGTATGGAACGTAAATGCGGCGGAAGAGCAGGGCTCCGGAACTTCGGGTGATATTGTGATTGCGCTTGAATCGCTTACCGGGGATGTGTATGGTTATTCTTCGGCAAGCACGACCGCAGCCGGCGGAAATCCTGTGTCCGTTTCAGGCTCGGCCTATGGGTGGATTCCCGCAGGAACGGAGCTTGTGCTTCGAAACAGAAGCGGAAGAACCATAGCGCTGCATGCGGCTGCAACTCCCAACGGCGACTATGCAGGCGGGATCACGGTGATTAAAGCATAGATAATGCGGCAGTGAACGAGCCGGAAATGTGCCTTCGAAAAAGAGACGGTGCAGGTAAACTCCGCCTGCCGCGTGCGGGCGGAGCAGGCTTTCCGCAAAACAAAATCCGGGAAACGGGGGAGCGATATGGAAGGTTATAAAGTGTGTGTTTATGCAATTGCAAAGGATGAAGCGAAATTTGCCGCGCGCTGGGCTGAGTCGATGAGTGAGGCGGATGCTGTATATGTTCTTGACACAGGGTCAAGCGATGATACCGTAAAAATACTTCAGGCGCACGGGGTAAACGTTCGGAGTGAAATAATAACCCCATGGCGGTTCGATGCGGCGCGGAACAGGTCGCTTGAACTTGTGCCGGAGGATGCCGACATCTGTGTTTGCACGGATATCGATGAGGTTCTGCATCCCGGATGGCGCAAAGCGGCGGAAAAAGCGTGGTCAAGCGGCGCGGATATGCTGCGCTATCGTTATACGTGGAATTTCAACGAGGACGGAAGCGAAGGTACGGTGTTCTATATAGATAAGATACATACACGGCATGGTTTCAAATGGGTAAACCCTGTACATGAGGTTCTTGAATATGAGGGAGAAGGCAGTTTCAGACATATCATTGCAGAAGGCATTCAGCTTGATCATCTTGCCGATGCATCAAAATCACGCGCACAATACCTGCCTCTGCTGGAAATGAGTGTGCGGGAAAATCCGGAGAATGACAGGAACATGCATTATCTCGGCAGAGAATACATGTTTTACGGCAGATGGAACGATTGTATTGCGACCTTAAAGAGGCACCTTGAAATGAAATCCGCTGTCTGGCGGGATGAGCGGAGCGCATCGATGCGCTTTATTGCACGTGCCTGCACGGCACTGAATGATATTGCGGAAGCGGAAAGCTGGCTCTATCGCGCAGCGGCGGAAGCACCGTACCTACGCGAACCGTGGATCGAACTCGCGGGCAATGCATATGCACGGCAGGATTTTGAAGGTACGCTGTATTTTGCACTTAAAGCACTTGCAATTGAAACCCGCCCGAAAACATACATAACGGAACCCGCAGCATGGGGTGCCGCTCCGTATGATTATGCTTCTCTGGGGTATTTTTATACGGGCAGAAAAAAAGAAGCACTGATAATGGCCGAAAAAGCCGTTGAAAAAGAACCGGAGAACGAAAGATTAAGAGCAAACAGAGATATTATTGCACAGCTTTCGGAAACGCTTTGATTCGTTATTTTTGTCGGAGAGGCTCGATTCGAACCTTTCCGACAAAAAATGAATCGGCAAGCATTTTGATAACAACTTATCATACAGCAGGAGCAGGATTATAACAGCTGACAATATATAATGCAGCTAACCGATCAATTCAGGTTGCATGTTCGGCGGATTTGCGCTATAATAATACTGTTATGCGAAATGATTCGCCTAAATACGGAGACGTATCGAAGTGGTCATAACGGGACTGACTCGAAATCGGAATCGCTTCGTGGAACGCTCCACCCGAAAAAGTCTTGATTTAT
>ERZ772860.138-NODE-138-length-70328-cov-15.965506_pt1 | contig 70328 bp, 58 predicted proteins | sample MGYA00511342_ERZ772860 | MGnify/ENA primary metagenome ERZ772860 (study PRJEB29015, sample SAMEA2737665) | human gut metagenome | biome: human gut; feature: human-associated habitat; material: faeces | place: China | collected 2012 ... | reverse complement strand
CTACCCCCGGACCCCTACCCGCGGCAAGCTGAGCTTGCAGGCTTTTGCGCGCTGCCGCGCGCGTGCTGCGCTTCGCGCAGGTGTTTCTGTGCTCGCGCACGGAGCAACCCTCATGTTTGTGCTGGCGCATGCAGCGACCCGCCCGCTTGTACAAAATGCGCTTGCTATGCCGCTCTCTTTATGAAATAATACCCGAGTAAGATGCCAAGGATAGCGGTTATTAGTGATATTCATGCCAATCTTCATGCGCTTCACGCGGTGATGGAGGATGTGCAGGCTGAGCTGTGTTCGTCGCTGGTTTGTCTGGGGGATGTTGTGGGTTACAATGCGTATCCGGCTGAGTGTGTCGATTTCATTCGCTCCTGCAACTGCGAGGTGGTGAAGGGGAATCACGATGCGGAGGTGGTGGAGGCGCGTTTGCAGAATATGAATGAGTTGGCGCGCGTGGCGATGGATTGGACGCGCAGTCGCCTCAATGAGGAGCAGTTGACGTGGCTGTCCCGCTTGCAGTATATGCGTATGGTGGGGGCTCAGTTGCCTCAGCAGGCGAAGTTTACGATTGTTCATTCGTCTCTGGATCAGCCTAAGGCGTGGAATTATATTATGAATGCGAATGATGCGACGGGGAATTTCCGCCGCCAGTTTACGCCGCTGTGTTTTCATGGTCATACGCATATCCCGCGCATTTTTTTCATGCCGAGGGGTGAGTTCCGCGCTCAGGAGGATTTGGGGCTGCGTCAGCAGATTTATGATCAGGGGTTCACGGAGTTTTCTCTGGTGCCGGGTTGCAAGTATTTCGTGAATGTGGGTTCGGTGGGTCAGCCTCGCGATAATGATCCCCGGGCTTGCTATGCGGTGTATGATTCGGATGCGGCGACGGTGAAGATTAAGCGTGTGGTGTATGATGTGCAGTCGGCGATGGAGGCTGTGCGCGCGGTGGGGCTGCCGGAGTATTTGGCGGAGCGCTTGGGCCGCGGTTGTTGATGGGTTTTCTGTTTCTGTTGTTGCGATGAAGGCGTTGCTTTTACGGCGGTTTTCGGCTGCTCTGGTGTTGTTTTTGCTGGGGGTGGTGCTGGCTCTGTTTCTGGTGCCTCGTGAGTTGGAGCAGATGCGCTGGGAGGTGCCGGGGATGCCGGAGAGTTATCCTTTTGAGCAGCTTTGTCGCCCGATTTTTCTGTTTTTGCTGAGTTTCCTGCCTTTCATCGGTGCGCTGGTGTACGGGTTCATGGGGACGATGGATCGCTATCTGTCGCGTACGTTCATTAATTACTTTTTGCTTTGTACGCTGATTTTGATGGTGATTTATACGCTGGCGGATTTTACGGCGAATATGGAGAAGTTCCGGACGCGCTTTGATAATCCTCTGCTTGAGTCTTTTGTGTTTTATGGGACGCAGTTGCCGATGTTTCTTTATCAGATTTTGCCGTATACGCTGCTGATGGGGACGCTGTGGTGTCTGAGTCGTCTTTCGGCGACGAGTGAGTTGACGGGGATGCTGCAGTCGGGGCGTTCGCTGCTGCGTTTGTGCCGCCCGATTTTCTTTTTTTCGACGCTGGTGGCGCTGGCGTACGGGATTTTCGGCTTCCATTGGGCGCCGAATGGTTATTTGTATCGCCAGATTATGCTCAAGGAGCAGCCGGTTGAGGATGGGCATGAGCCGCCGCTGGTGTATCGCAGTGATGCGGAGTCCCGGATTTGGCGGGTGACGCGTCCGGCGAGTTTCGCGGATCCGGGCCGTCCGATGGAGGAGGTGACGATTGAGCAGTTTGATCCTGAGCATCACGGTAAGTTGGTGCGCCAGTATATTGCCCGGTCGGCGACGTGGAATAAAAGGGATGCGACGTGGGTGCTGCGTGATGTGTTTGTGCGCGATTTGTCTCATGCGCCGGATGCTCAGCCTCAGGATGAGCAGCATCACGATGTGCTGGTGTGTGCGTTTGATGAGAAGCCGTATCAGATTATTAGTCCGTCGACGGGGGGGCGTGTGGATTCGATGGGTACGTCGGCGATGTATGAGTTTATTGCTTCGGGGTCGGGTTCTCGCGAGGATCGCCGGAATTATCGCACGGAGTGGCATGTGCGGATTGCTCGTATTTTTTCCTGCTTGGTGCTGGTGTTGCTGGCGGTGCCGAGTGCGGTGACGTTCCAGCGCCGAGGGGCGATGAAGGGGATTGGTATTGCGATTTTGCTGGCGGCGCTGATGCTGTTTCTTTACCGGGTGTTCCCGTCGCTGGGGGCTTCGGGTTTGCTGCCGGCTTGGCTGAGTGCGTGGCTGCCGAATCTGATTTACACGGGGGTGGCTCTGTATTTGTTCCGGGTGAATTTGGCGCACCGCAGTTTCCGTGAGTGGCTGTCGGCTCGTCTTAATGGGCGTCCCTGAGTGCGGTGGTGGCAGGTGCGGCTGCGGGTGTGTTCTGGTTTTATGATGCGGACTTTGGGTATTATTTTTGATTTCGACGGTGTTCTCGTCGATACGGAGTGGGCGATTTTTCAGTCTTGGGTGCGCCTTTATGAGCGGGAGGGGCAGCAGCTTTCGATTGAGACGTATGCGCCTTGTCTGGGGGCGGGGTATTCTCACTGGGATCCGGCTCGGCATTTGGAGGTGTTGACGGGTAAGAGCTTCGATTGGGAGCGCGAGACGCCGCGTCGCCAGGCTCAGATTGAGGCGGATTTGTCGGAGAAGGGGCTGATGCCGGGGGCACTGGAGTTGCTGGATTGGTGCCGGGATCACGGGGTGGCTCTTACGGTGGCATCGTCGTCGTCTCGTCGCTGGGTGGGTGGCTGGTTGGAGCGGCTCGGGATTATGGATCGCTTCAAGGGGGTGTTTACGCGGACGGATGGGTTTCCGGTAAAGCCGGATCCGGCTCTGTTTCTGGCGGCTCAGCGCTGTTTGGGCTTGCCGGCGGAGGGGTGTTTGGTGGTGGAGGATTCGGAGAATGGGACGATTTCAGCGGCTCATGCGGGGATTCCCTGTGTGGCGATTCCGAACCGGATGACGGCGGGTTCTGATTTTTCGCGGGCGCGCCGCTGTTTGCCGAGTTTGTCGCGTTTGCAGGAGTGTCTGGAGGGGCAGGGGCTTTGAGTCTGGTCGCAGGCTGATTTTTGGCTTTCTGGGGGGCGGTGTCGCTGCGGCTGGTCGCGGTGGTGTTGCGCTTGAGCCGCGGTCGCCTCTCTGAGGTCGGGGTGTGCTCGCGGGGCGCGCGTGTGGGCTTTTGGTGGCTCGGTAGGGGCGCGCCGAGGGGCTCGTGGGGCTTTATGGGTCTTAGGGGCTTTGTTCGAAATTGGGGCTTTGTCCGAAAAATAAGGAGGCCGGGCGCCTTTCGGCGTCCCGGCCTCGGTTGTTTGTTGAGGTTTCTGTGTTGGGCTGTTCAGGGTTTGTTGCCGAGGTGCTCGTTGAGGAAGTTGACCATGTAGCCTGGGGTGAGGACTTCGGCGGTGACGTAGGGCTGCGCGGGCATGTAGAGGGCGTTGGTGGGGACGGAGCCGCGCTTGAGGCGTCTGAGTTCGGCGTCGATGACGGGGTTGGGTTTGGTTTTGTCTGCCCGCATGAGGACGACGCCGTTTTTCTCGAAGAGTTCGCAGACTTCGGGGGTGTAGGCGACTTGTTTGTTGACTTGGCAGGTGCCGCACCAGACGGCGGTGAAGTCGACGTAGACGGGGTGCCCGTCGCTGAGGGCTTTTGCCATGAGTTCGGGGCTCCAGGTGTTCCAGACGGGGTGTTCGCCTTGGGCGAGGATGTAGCCGGTTTCTCCCTTGGCGGCTTCGATGGCTTCATTGCTGTCGTAGTGGAAGACGGGCATGGAGTATTTCACGCCGACGAAGGCGAGGATGAGGGCGACGATGAGCCCGATCAGGCGCGTGCGCTTGCTGCGGTACAGGGGGCACCAGCGGCCGTAGACCCACCAGGCGGAGCAGTAGACGACGAGTGACATGAGCATCCACGGCAGTTTGGCGCTTTCCGCTTCTGGGACGAAGGCGAGGTAGACGACGAGGAACCAGCCTGCGGCGGCGAAGAGGAGGAAGGAGAGGGCTTGCTTGAGCGATTCCATCCAGGCGCCGGGTCGGGGCAGTTTGCTGGCGAGTGAGGGGAAGAGGCCCATGACGATGTAGGGGGAGGCGAGGCCGAGGGCCATGAAGGTGAGGGCGAGGATCATCCACATGCCGGGCATGGCCATGGCGGCCGGCAGGGCTGTGCCGAGGCAGGGGCCGCTGCAGGGGGTGGCGACGACGGTGACGAAGAGGCCTTGGAAGAAGGAGCCAGTGAGGCCGCCTTTGTTCTGGAGGTTTTGGCCGGCTCCGGTGGCGCTGACGCCGATTTCAAAGAGTCCGAACATGCTCAGGCCGAGGGTGATGAGCAGCAGGACGAGGACGTAGACGACCCAGGGGTTCTGCATCCAGGCGGCCCAGGAGCGCTCGGCGGAGCCGCTGTCGCTGATGATGGCTTGCAGCCACTGGGTCCAGGGGAGTTGGCTGAAGGTGTCGAGGTTGGTGAAGATGACGATGAGCAGGGAGAGGATCCAGAAGGAGACGAGGATGCCGAGGGTGAAGGCGAGGGAGTGCAGGAAGACTTTGCGCCGGTTGCCGCCGCCCATTTCGACGAAGCTCATGATTTTGAGGCCGATGACGGGGAAGACGCAGGGCATGAGGTTGAGGATGAGGCCGCCGAGGAAGAGGGAGCCGATGACGGTCAGGAAGCCGGTGGGCATGCCGCTGCCGGTGGCGGGGGCTTCAGGGGTGGCGGCGCTGGGGGTGTCAGCTTTCGCAGAGCTGGCGGTTTGGGTGTCGGCGGGTGCCGCGGCTTGATCGGTGGCCGGCGCGGCGTCGGCGGGGGTGTCGGCTGTGCCGGTGTTGCCGGAGTTGTCGCTATTCGGGGGTGTATCGGCTGCGCCGGGGGCTGCGGGTTGGGTGGCGGCGCCGGGCTGGCTGAGGTTGATGTTGACGGTGCAGAATTTGTCGTTATAGCTCAGCAGGCCGGAGATGCGGCTGAGGGGTTTGCCTTTCTGCTCTTCGTCCGCGAGGGGGTAGAGCATGTCGCTGCCGTCGTTGCGCGGCAGGGTGAGGGTGTAGCTGTCGCCGTTTTGGCTGAGCTTTTGCTCGAGCTGGGGGGCGATGTTGCTGTCGTTGGAGAAGAAGTAGGCGTTGTTGATGGTGCCGGCGCCGTTGATGGTGAGGGTGACGCTGTCGGCGTTCTGCGTGGCGGTGATGCTCAGGGGGCTGTCGCCGAGGACTTCAACTTGTTTCTCACGGTCTTGCCAGTCGGGGTTGGGGGCGGCGGTGCCGCGGGTGAGGCTGAGCTCGGTGTTGATGTCGGTGGGCTGGTCGCAGCCGGTTTCACAGCAGAGCTGGGTCATGCCGCTGATGCGGAAGGTGGCTTCGGCGGGGGCGGCGGCTTCGGGGGTGAGTTTCCAGATGACGATGGCTTTCTGTTCGTAGGCGTAGCTGGTGTAGAGGCCTTCGACGCGGTGGGGGAGCTGCCAGTAGGGGCCTTCGACGCGGAAGCCTTCCGGGGCTTGCAGGCTGAGTTCGGTGGGCAGGCCGGTGGAGCCGGGGTTGCGGAAGTAGGCGTGCCAGGGGGCTTCGATTTGGGCTTCGGCGGCGATGTAGAAGGCTTTGCCGGTTTCGTAGGCTTGCACGCTGGACAGGGCGCTGAGGCTGACTTTGGAGGGTGCCGGCTCTTCGTTGCCGGGCATGGCTCCGAGGCCGAAGCCGGGCAGGGTGCCGGTCTGCCCGGGGGCGGGGGCAAGCTGGGCGGTGGCGGCTGTTGCCAGGAGGCTCAGCCCTGCGATGAGGGTGCAAAGATTGCTCATGGATGCACTGTATCACGAAGGGGGGAGGGGGTGCAAGCGATTAGTGGTGCATGATGTTTTTTTCGCAGCGTTCGGGGTGTTGGGAGGTTGCGGCAGGGGTCTCGGGGCTTGCAGGCGGCGGGTGCTCGTGCTAGAATGCTGCGCATGATGTTTGCGTTGCGCCGCCTGTCGCTTGCCGTTCTGCTGGCCTGTTTTTGCTCGGCCTGCGGCGATGGTCGCTCGTCGGCGGATCGCCGCGCGGATGAGGGGCTGCTGGTGGTCGGCAATAATCAGGAGCCTCAGAATCTGGATCCGCACAAGGCGACGTCGGTGGCCGACGGCAAGATTATTTCGGCTTTGCTGGAGGGGCTTGTGCGCCCGGATGCGCGGCGGGATGGCTGTGTGCTCCCGGGAATGGCGGAGAGCTGGCAGCACAATGAGGATGCGAGTGTGTGGGTGTTTCACCTGCGGGAGGCGCTCTGGAGTGACGGGCGGCCGGTGCGGTCGGGTGATTTTGTGTACGCGTATCGCCGCCTGCTGCATCCGTCTTTCGGCGGGAAGTATGCGGAGATGCTCTATGTGCTGCGGGGGGCTGAGGCGTACAATCGCGGGGAGGGTGACTGGGATGCGGTGGGGGTGAAGGCGCCGGATGATCGCACGCTGGTGTTGTCGCTGACGGGGCCGATGCCGCATTTCCTGCAGTTGCTGCTGCATTTTACGTGGTTCCCGGTGCCGGAGCATGCGGTGGAGGCGCAGGGCGGGATGCTGGATCGCCGCAGTGCCTGGACGCGCCCGGGCTGCTGGGTGGGCAATGGGGCGTATGTGCTGGCGGAGCGGGTGTTCAATGATCATTTGCTGGTGAGGCCGAATCGCTCTTACTGGCGCGCCGGGGAGGTGAAGAATGCGGGGGTGTGTTTTTTGCCGGTGGTGAATGGGTACACGGAGACGCGGATGTATTTCGGCGGTAAGTTGCATATTACGAACAATGTGCCGCCGGAGATGCTGGAGATGGCGCAGCGCCGCGCTCCCGAGGAGTTTTGCCGCGATGATTACTACTGCTCGATTTTTTACCGCCTCAACACGACGCGGGCTCCGCTGACGGATCGCCGGGTGCGCCGCGCGCTTTCGCTGGCGATTGATCGCGAGGAGTTGGTGGGGCGCGTGGTGCGCGGTGCGGGCAAGGTGGCCTTCGCGCTGACGCCGCCGGGGGGCGGCTATGATGCGGGTGACGGCGGGGAGTCGCGCCGCTCGCAGGCGGAGCGCGAGCAGGAGGCTCGACGCCTGCTGGCTGAGGCGGGCTATCCGGGGGGGCGCGGTTTCCCGGCGCTGGAGTTGATGACCTCGTCCCGCGACGTGCAGCGGCTGATGGCGGAGACGATTCAGGCGATGTGGGCACGGGTGCTGGGGGTGCATGTGGAGATTCGCTCCTGCGAGTGGTCGGCCTACAAGGCGGCGCAGCAGAGCCGAGACTACGATATTTCATCTTCGTCGTGGAGCGGGGATTATCTGGATCCGGCGACGTTCGTGGAGCTTTGGTGCAGCGGCAGCGGCAATAATTGCACGGGGTGGCGTGAGCCGGCCTTCGATGCGCTGGTGCAGCAGGCTCGCTCTTCGGCGGACGCGGGGCTGCGTTTGGACTGCCTGCGCCGGGCGGAGCGCCTGATGCTTGAACAGCAGCCGGTGATTCCGCTCTACTGGAGTGAGCGCACGTATTTGAAGAGTCCGCGGGTGCGGGGCTGGTTCCCGCTGATGCTGGATAATCATCCGCTGGATGCGGTGGAGCTGCTGCCGGCGGGTGCCGCAGTGGCCGCGGACGCGGAGGAAGAGGGGAGGGCCGGGCGATGATGCGCTTGCTGCTGAAGCGCTTGGCGCAGGGCGTCGGGGTAATTTTCGTGCTCCAGACGCTGACGTTCTTTCTGGTGCGCCTGCTGCCGGGTAATCCCTTTTTGGGGGAGCGCAAGCTGCCGGAGCACGTGATGGCGCAGTTGCAGTCGCTCTATGGCCTCGATGAGGGGCCGCTGGTGCAGTACGCGAACTACTGGAAGGGGATTTTGCTGCACGGGGATTTCGGCCCGTCGTTGGTGCGTGAGGGGGTGCAGGTCAGTGAGATTATTGCACAGGCTTTCCCGGTGTCTCTTCTGCTGGGGGTGCTGGGGATGCTCATTGCGGTGGGTGTTGGTATCCCGGCGGGGATGCTGGCGGCCTGCTACCGCAACCGCTGGCCGGATGCGCTGGTGATGTGTCTGGCGATGGCGGGGATTTGTCTGCCGGCCTTCGTGATTGCACCGGTGCTGGGGCTGACGCTGGGGATGCACGTGCCGGGGCTGAGTGTGGCGGGCTGGGATGATCCGCTCTGCGCGCTGCTGCCGGCGCTGACGCTCGGGCTGATCAATGCGGCGTATCTGGCGCGTCTGACGCGCGGGGGCATGGCGGAGGTGCTGACGCAGGATTTCATCCGCACGGCGCGGGCGAAGGGCTGTCGCCCGCTGCGCGTGCTCTTTGTGCATGCGCTGCGCAGTGGTCTGCTGCCGGCCGTGTCGTATCTCGGCCCGGCCTTCGCGGCTCTCATCACGGGCTCTTTCGTGGTGGAGACTTGTTTTCAGGTGCCGGGCATGGGGCTGCACTTCGTCAACGCGACGACGGATCGCGATTACTTCCTGATTCAGGGGCTGGTGCTCTGCTACGGGGTGCTGATTGTGCTGGCGAACTTGGCGGTGGATCTGCTGCTGCTCTATCTCAATCCTCGGCTGCGCGCCGAGGGAACGGTGTGATGTTTCGGTATGATGAAGGCTTCTGCGAAAAGATTTGAGGCGGGGCGCTCGCTCTGGGATGATGCCCGTGCGCGCTTGTGCCGCAACCGGGCGGCGATGGCGTCGCTGGTGTTTCTGCTGCTCATGGTGCTGGCCTGCTTCGTGCTGCCGCTCTTCCCCTTCATCGCGAACCCGAACGCGACGAACCTCGCCGACATTGCGGCCAATTGCAGCTGGGAGCATCCTTTCGGCACGGATCAGCTGGGGCGCGATCTGCTGGCTCGCGTGCTCTACGGTGGCCGGATTTCGCTGCTGGTGGGTGTGGTGGCGACGGGGGTGGCGCTGGTGATCGGTGTGATTTACGGGTTGATTTCGGGCTATGTGGGGGGGCGAACGGATGCGTTGATGATGCGGGCGGTGGATGTGCTCTTTGCTCTGCCGTTCATGGTGCTCGTGATTGTGTTTTCGCTGAGCATTGAGGAGCCGAGTCAGCGGCTGACGCAATGGATGGTCGAGTCGCTCGGCCTGCCGCGCGAGACGGTGGCGCCGATCTTGGGGCTCGTACCGCTCTTCATTGCGATCGGGGCGCTGGGCTGGCTGACGCTGGCGCGCATTGTGCGCACGCAGACGATGGAGATCAAGTCGCGCGAGTATGTGCTGGCGGCTCGCTCGCTGGGGCTGGGGCATCTGCGCATTCTGCTGCGCCACATCGCGCCGAATCTGATGGGGACGGTGGTGGTGTACACGACGCTGGCGGTGCCGGGCATCATCCTGACGGAGTCGACGCTGAGTTTCATCGGCCTTGGGGTGAAGGCGCCCAACTCCTCTTGGGGGACGCTCATCAAGGAGGGGGCGGATCGCATGGAGGTGACGCCGGAGCTGCTCATTTTTCCCTCGCTCTGTTTTTGTCTGACGCTGCTGGCGCTCAATTTTCTCGGCGACGGCTTGCGCGATGCGCTCGATCCGCGCTCGTCGCGCGATTGAGCACCCGCGGCGGCAGTTGTCGGACGAGGTGTTTGGCGGACGAGGATGCAGTGGTCGGGTGGGGCGCCCGAGATCTCTCGGGCTATGTTTGCCGCACCCCCAAGAGTTTGTCTTCGCTTTCGCAGGTGTTTTTGTCCCACCTTTGAGCTGATTCGCTGACAGGGGGGGGCGGTCGGCGGTGCGGGAGTCTCTGCCGGCTTCGACTGCTCGTTTTTCTGCCAAGCCGCAGAATTTAGGCTGGCTTTTCGCCCGCGGGCGCGTATAATAGCCGCGCTATGTCAGATGCACCTCATACTGCTCCGGGTTCCTCTGAGGAGGAACTGATTGCCGTGCGCCGTGAGAAGGTGAGCAAGATCCGCGCTCTGGGGGTCAATCCCTATGGCGGGCGGTTCGATATCACTACGACTCCGGCGGAAATCAAGGCGGATTTTCAGGAGGGTAAACAGGTGAAGTTTCTCGGCCGCATTACGGCGCTGCGCGATATGGGGCGCACGCAGTTTTTCACGGTGGGTGATGTGTGCGGCTCGGTGCAGTGCATGCTCACGAAGAAGTCCTGCTCGGAGGAGTCGTGGGCGCTCTGGAAGCTTTTGGAGCGCGGTGACTGGGTCGGCATTGAGGGTGAGACCTTCGTGACGCGCACGGGCGAGCCCTCGGTGCGCGTGGATGCCTTCAAGCTGCTCTCGAAGGCTCTGCGCCCGATGCCGGACAAGTATCACGGCTTGGCGGATGCCGATATGCGCTACCGCCGCCGCCACCTCGACCTCATGAGCAATGAGGAGAGTGCGCGTCGCTTCGTGGCGCGCTCGCGCATTGTGCGCGAGATTCGCGATTATCTCAATGCCCGCGGCTTCCTGGAGGTGGAGACGCCGATGCTGCAGGATGTGGCGGGCGGGGCTGCGGCCAAGCCCTTCGAGTCCTATTACAACGCGCTCAAGAAGGAGGTGACGCTGCGCATTGCGCCGGAGCTGTTCCTCAAGCGTTTGCTGGTGGGCGGCTTCCCGAAGGTCTACGAGCTCAACCGCAATTTCCGCAACGAGGGTGTGGATCGACGCCACAACCCGGAGTTCACGGTGCTGGAGGTCTACGAGGCCGGTGGTGACTACGAGACGATGGCCGACATGATGGAGGAGATGATCACGACGATTGCTCAGAAGGTGTTCGGCACGCTGAAGTTTGATCAGTTCGACGACGAGGGCAATCTGCGTTGGACGGTTGATCTCACGCGCCCCTGGCGCCGCGCGGACTACAACGACCTCGTGCGCGAGGTGGCCGGCGATGACTGGTTCGAGCTGACGCCCGAGCAGCGCCGCACGCGCGCCGTGGAGCAGCTGCAGGTGCAAATCGGCGAGCAGCTCGATGACACGGGGGTGACGCAGCAGGTCTACGAGAAGTTGGTGGAGGAGAAGCAGGTGAACCCGCTCTTCGTCTGCCACGTCGCCCGCGATCTCGTGCCGCTGGCCAAGGCGAACCCCGAGAATCCCGAGGTGGTGGATGTCTTTGAGCTGGTGATGAACGGTCAGGAGATCTGCCCGGGCTATTCGGAGCAGAATGACCCCGTGGAGCAGCTGGAGCGCCTCAAGCATCAGGCGGGCGAGGAGACGCAGAAGATCGACTACGACTTCGTCGAGACGCTGGAGTCCGGCATGCCCAGCGCCGGCGGCATCGGCATCGGCATTGATCGCCTCTGTATGCTGCTGACGGGTGCCGGCTCGGTGAGAGACGTTATTCTCTTCCCTCAGCTCAAATCCCGCGCCTGAGATCGTCTTTCGTGGGCCCCGGAGCAGTTTATCCTTGCTCCGGGGTTCATTTTATGCTAGGGAAGGAGTCTCATGAAGGCGCACATTGCTCAGTGGATCGGACGGCGGAAAAAGCAGGAGGACGCCTACGTCGTCAGATGTTACCCCAACGGGTTGCTCGCCGTCGTCTGCGACGGCATGGGCGGGCATGCCTGCGGGGCGAGCTCGGCCCGGCGCGCGGCCGATGAGTTTGTGGCGGCCTTCGAGGAGCGCTCAGAGGGTTCGGTTTCCGAGAGGCTCTGCTGGGCGCTGGAGGACGCGAATGAGGCTGTGGGGGATGTCTGCGAGCGCGCGGGGGTCTTCGGCGGCACGACCTTGCTGGCGGCCTTTGTCGGGGCGGGGGTGCTGTGGTGGGTGAGCGTGGGCGATTCGCCTCTCTTCGTCTGGCGCAACAAGCGCCTCGTGCGCCTCAATGCAGATCACTCGATGCGCGCGGTCTATCAGGAGTTCGTGCAGGCGGGCACCATGGCGCATGCCGAGGCGATGAGCCGCGGCCACGAGCTGCGCTCGGCGCTGACGGGTGAGCGCATTCCCATGGTGGATGCGCCGCCGACGCCCTATTTGCTCTTGCCTCACGATCGCATCATCCTCGCCACGGACGGGACGGATGATTTGCTGCAGCCGACTTCTCTGCCTCTTTCGACGCGGCAGTTGCTCGGCGATCACAGCGCTCCGCTGGCTTCGCTCATCGTGGAGGCCTGCCGCAACCTCGGCCTCGAGGCGGCGGACAACACGACGGTGGTGACGATTGACGTGGAGTGAGGCTCAGTCTACCCCCTCCTTCGGCTTTTCCTCCGGCGTTTGTTCAGGAAACAGCGGGCGGGGAATGAAAAAAAATCTGTTTGTTATTGAGCGAATCTGCCGTCCGCGGTGTCGTCCCCTTTACCATGAACTGCCTTTGTTTGAATCAAGGATTTGCGGAGGGGCACTATGTGCTGCCGCCTCTTCCCTGGGTTCCGGATGCGCTGGAGCCCTTTCTGGACGCGGAAACGGTGCTGCTGCACCATGACCGCCATCACGCCGCCTACGTGGCCGGCGCGAATGCCGCTGCCGATGTGCTGCGGCGCGTGGGCTTGGGTGAGCTGAGTCCCGATGCGGCCCCGGCGGCCCAGCAGAATCTCGCATTCAACCTCGGCGGGCACATTCTGCACTGCCTGTACTGGGAGAATCTCAGTCCGCACCCGGTTCCGGCCCCGACGGGGCGCCTGGCCGACGCGATCAACACGGCCTTCGGTTCGATGGAGGGTCTGCTGCGCGTGTTTCGCTCGGTGACGATGGCGGTGCAGGGCAGCGGCTGGGGCATGCTGGGGGTGGATCCCGTCAGCGGCCGCCTGATGGTGACGGGAATCTGCCGTCACCAGGATGTTCTCGTGCCGGCGCTGCGCCCCCTGCTGGTCTGCGACGTGTGGGAGCACGCGTATTACCTGCGCTACCGCAATAATCGCGCGGGCTACGTCGAGGCCTTCCTGAAGGCGGTCGATTGGTGTGTTGTCGAAGAGCGTTATCAACGTTGCTGCTGCCATGAGTGATTCATCTTGCCCGCTTCGTCGCTTTTTCACCAATCCCTGGGTGATGGCGATCATGGCCATTGCCGAGCTCTTTCTCGGCTTCATTCTGCTGAGCTTCCCGTTCCTGCTGGGGGCTTCCGCCGTCTGGGTGGGCGGCTTTGTGCTCATGGCTGCCGGCGTCCTGCGGCTGGTGCAGGTGCTGCGCCGCGGCAGCCGCCTCTGGAATCTGCTGGCCGGCGTGGTTTACCTCGTGCTGGGCTGGGCAATGATTTCGATGACGGTGGCGTCGCTTCAACTCTGGACGCTGGTGATCGGGCTGGCGCTGCTCATCGGCGGGTTGATCCGTTTCGCGGTGGCGATTTCCATGCGCCGCCTGCCGGGCAGCCCGTGGCGCTTCTTCAACGCGATCATTTCGGTGATTCTGGGTGTGATGGTCTGCTGGGGCTGGCCCGAGAGCTCGCTCTGGTTCATCGGAACGCTCATTGCCGTCGAGATGATTTTCTCGGGCTGGACGCTGCTCTTCGTCGCGCTGTCGTCGCGAGACGGCGGGCGCCCGATCAGCAAGTCCCAGGCCTCCTGAGCCCGGTCCTGCTGCTGAGCCCTTTCTCTGCCGCTTGAGCGCGTGAGGGGAGGGGCTCAGTCTGCGGTCCGAGTCAGAAAGCCGTCAGCGAGACGTCTCCCGTTCAGTGCGGCGTCTCCCGTCTCTCGGTCGGATCTTGTCCCCGTGCTCCCCGGCCGATGTGGCGTGATGCCCGCCGAGCTCAGTCGTCGAGGCGGTGGCGAATGGGGAAGGCGAGCTGTTGCGAGTCCGGCACGACGCGCAGCACCGGCGGCAACTGGCGCCGGCTCTCTTCGCTGGTCGCCATGCGCCGCTGCACGTAGCGCACCTCGTTCTCGGGGTAGATGTCGGCCGCAAGGTTGATGAGAGCTCCCGGGCTGTGGTTGAGGTTGGCCAGCTCGTGGATGATGTTGTCCATGCGCAGCACGCGAGCCTTGGCGTCGGCGCTTGCTGTGGCTTGCGCCTGAGCGGACGGCACGCCGAGGCTGCGGCTCAGGGCCTCCAGATCACTCTCGTAGAGATCGCCGAAGGGCAGCAGGTGGGCGCAGCTTTCCCCGTAGAGGGTGAAGGCTCCGGTCATGATGTCGTGCCGGCTGAGGGGGGAGAGCAAGAGCAGCCCCTTTTGCTCGGCCAGACTGGCCAGCATTCCGCCGCTCAGCCGGGCCGCCATGGCCTCGCGCGCGACCTCATCCAGCACGTCGGGAAGGGCGTTGAGCAGGGGCGTCAGCTCAATCGTCTGAGAGTTGATACCGAGTTGCTCCGCCGGCACGGCGGGCTTTCCGAAGCTGATGCCCAGCACATTACGGGAACCGAAGGCCTCGACGGCGAGCCTGGCCAGCAGGGGAGCGTGCGCATGATCGAGGCAGAGGCAGGCGCCTTCGACGGCGTGGCTGCGGGCGCTGTCGAGAAGGCCCCGCAGAAGGGCTTCGTGCAGTTGCGTCAGATCGTCGCGCTGCTCTTCGACCGGACGGGCGCCGCTGCCCAGGGTGAAGACGCAGTTTTTCTCGCGGAAGGCGGGCATGAGCAGCAGCTCTCGGCCGTTCTCATCGAGGGCCGATGATTCCCCGCCGTAGACCTGTCCCTCGGCCGTTCCGACGGCGTGGCAGCAGATGACGGGGCAGTGGTTGTGGGTAGCTTCCCAGCGGCGGTTTTTCTGCTCGGTCCGGCGGCTGCGGCGGTGCCAGGCCCCGGTCGAGAGGTGGATGATCAGGTCGACCGGCGTTTTGTCATCGAGGAGGGTCGGCTCGTCGTTGATATCGATGTAGGCGACAAGGCCGCAGATTTGACTCAGCCCGGCGTCGGGCAGCTCGCGGACGGAGTTGTTGCGCAGCTCGAAGGGTACGATGCTCATGGCGGGGGTAGCGCTCTCCACGCGTACGAGCGGATCCGTCGCGAAGTCCGGCAGCGTTCGCGCCCAGGCGTCTGCCTCATCCGGCAACAGGGGGGCATAGGCTCCCAGCAGCAGGGGGACGCTGCTGAGCTCGGCGGCGAGGGCATCGAGCGCCGCCCGCGTTTGTATCATAAAGGAGCGGCGGCCGGTGAGAGCCAGCGGGGCCAGACCGCAGAGGGCTGTGGCGGGTGCGATGATGAGTTCTGCGCCGTGATCCAGGCATTCACGATATCCTTGGACGATGCGTCGCAGGTTGCCGGAGAAGTCCGCCGTGGCGGGGAAACTTTGAATGATGCCGATCTTCAGATTGCCGTTTTGCATGGTCTCATCCCTTGCTGCGAGCATCATGCCCTATTCAGCGCAAAATAGCAAGGATAAAATATAATACACGATATAAAAATATGTAGGCGGAAACGGGGGCTCTGCCGCTCCCGTTCACGCCCGTACGGCCTTGGCTCCGGGCGGCGGAAGCGGCGTTTTCGTCTAGCACGAAGAGCTCGGTAGGGGAAGGCCGGCTGCCACGCAGACGTCCCCGACCGATCGGCTCACGCTTCGTTTCAGTCGAGGCGACGACGGAGCATCCCCTCTGAGGTGTCGAGGGAGGGCGGAAGTGAATCTGTTCATCAGAGCCACAGGATACCCGATCTAGCGCGACGCGCAGCTGGCTGAAGCGGTGCCGCAACGGCACGAATGAGCCGGTGCGCGCCGCGCCGAGCGGGAGCCTCCCCCGCGGCGCTAGCGTCGCCTCAGTCGTGCTCATTCTCAGCGATACTGAGAGGGGTCAATGTGCAGCTGGCGGATGCGGTAATGCAGCTTGCGAAGGGTGGTGCTGAGCTCTCGTGCAGCGGCGGAGACGTTGCCGCGCGTGCGCTTGAGCGCCTCGGTGATGAGTTCGGTCTCGAAGGCGGCCGTGAGAGTTTCAATGCCCGCTCCCTCGCGGTTCGGCCCGGCCTCGGTCTTGATGGTTTCGGTGCCGGTGGCCGCGGCCGTCTGAAGGGAAGGGGGCAGATCCACGGCGTTGATGACACTGCTGGTCGACATGATGACTGCGCGCTCGATCATGTTTTCAAGCTCGCGCACGTTGCCCGGCCAGTGATAGCTCATGAGCATGTTGATGGCGGGCGTGGAGAGACGCAGCACGTTTTTGTGATACTGCTTGTTGTACTTGGTCAGAAAGTAGTCGGCCAACGAGATGATGTCGACTTTGCGGCTGCGCAGCGGCGGCACGACGATGGGCAGCACGGCGAGGCGGTAATAGAGGTCTTCGCGGAAGCTGCCCTGCTCTTTCATCTGCTCAAGGTTGCGCGAGGTGGCAGCGATGATGCGGGCGTTGGTGCGGATGGGCTGCTGGGAGCCGACGCGCTCAAAGACTTTCTCTTGCAGAACGCGCAGCAGTTTGACCTGCGTCTGCACGGGGATGTCGCCGATTTCATCGAGAAAGAGTGTGCCGGAGGAGGCTTCTTCAAAGCGGCCGATGCGTTGCTTGATGGCGCCCGTGAAGGCTCCTTTCTCGTGCCCGAAGAGCTCCGACTCGATGAGGCCCTCGGGCAGGGCGGCGCAGTTGACGGCGACGAAGGGCCCGTCCCGGCGATCGGAGGCGTAGTGGATATTTTGCGCCAGCAGCTCCTTGCCCGTACCGGATTCGCCGAGCAGCAGCACGGTGGCTGATGAGCGCGCCACCTTGGCCATCTCCAGATAGACGCTGCGCATGGCGGACGAGTGCCCGATGATGTTGCGGAAGACGGTGTTTTCCCCGAGTTCGTAGCGCATGCGATCGTTCTCGCGCTCCAGCTGCTGGCGCTCTTCCACCTGCTCGCGGACGGAGGCCACGGCATCGGCCAAGATGTTGGCCACGACCTCCATCAGGTTGATGAGCTTGCTGAGCGTCTCCTCCGGCAGCACCGGGAAGGCCAGCGAGAGCGTGCCGATGATGGCACCGCTGTGCTTGATGGGCACGCAGAGGAAGGACTCACACATGTCGTCGTGCAGGGCGCCTGTGCGATTGAGGAAGTGGCTGTTCTGCGCCGTGTTGCGGATGACGGCCGGCTCACCCGTCTGCCCGACCTGCCCGGTGATGCCCTCGCCCAGATGGTAGGTGCCGAGGGCTTTCTCCTCTTCCGAGAGCCCGTAGCTGGCCTCGATGACGAGCTGTTCGCCCTGCAGCAGGCAGAGCGCTCCTTGGCGAAAGCCCAGTCGGTCTTCCAGTACCTGAAAGATGTGCTCGAGTAGACCGGCCACTTCGCGCTGCCCGACGAGCACGCGAGAGATATCCGAGAGCACGCGCAACTCCAAGCTGTCGCCTGCCAACTCTCTGAGCAGGCTCGGGGATGCTGTCCTGCTCTTCGTTGTCATGGGTGAGGTTGGTGTGGGTTGGATGCGAGGGGAATCAGAGGAAGTTGATGGGAAGGGCGGTGCCGGTCTCGCTCAGCGTGAAGGAGATGCCGAATCCCGTTTCCCTTTTGCCGCCGTTGTCGCGGAAGAAGAGCGTGGCGCCGATGTGCCAGGGGCCCGAGTGGCGGAAGATGGAGTACTGCTGGATGGGCATGCGATTTTGCTCGATATCCCAGTTCCAGCGCCCGGCCACGGTGTAGCGATCGTTGATGCGGAGGTTAGCCTGAATGTAGGTCTGCTTGCTGTCTTCGAGAATCGGGTGACCGCTCATGTAGCGCAGGCCGATGGAGGTCTCCAGCCAGCGATAGGGCATGTAGGAGAGATCCATGTTATACTGGTTGAAGCCGTCGCTGCTGCCGATGACAGGGAACTGAGTTTCCAGGCGGAGCGTGAGGCGCTCCGTTGGCGTAAAGCGGATCAGCGAGTAGAGGTTGGAGAATTCGTTGGTGGTGTTGGGGTTGGAGACGTTGTAGTCGATGAAGGCGTTCCAGTCCAACAGGGCGCGTGATTCGCCGTCGACGAGGGTTGTGAAGCGGTTGTGTACGCCCATGCGCCAGATTGTCCAGTTATCCCAGCTGTCGATGCCGGTGAAGCTGCAGAGATCCAGCGGTATGGGGTTGTTGGTGGAGCCGCTCAGCGTGCTCGACCAGCTGTCCAGCTGAGGGACAAGCGGATTGGAGGAGGAGAGGGTGCCGCTGGAGAAGGTCGCGTAGGGGTGGATCAGGTGCGTGAGCGTGCGCATGCGCAGGCTCGGCAGGCTAAAGCTTTCGAACGTGCGGTGAAACTTGATGTCAAAGTCGCAGCCGGCGTAGCCGAGGAAGCGGTTGTCCGTGCCGACGCGATCGACGTGAAAGTAGCCGGAGTACGCGCCGCCGAGCTTCGGCGTGACGTTGAGGAACTCCAATACCTTGAAGCTCGTCGAGAGTTCGTGCGTGCTGTTGATGCGGAAGAAGCCCTGCTCGTTGAGCAGTCGCTCGTAATAGTTGCGAACATCAGAGTCCGTGATGCGGCTGAGGGCCTCCCTGTATGCGGCCCGCTGAAAGGCCGGCACCTCCTGCCTGAGGTAGCCCATCGCGTTGTTGGTTTCATAGGCGATGCCGGTGTTGCCGATGACGGAGCGCACGCGGTAGGCGGAGAGCTCGGCCCGCGTCTCGGTGGGGTAGTAGTCGTTGGGAGCGAAGCGCGTGTTGAACATCAGCTGCCCCGTAGGCTGCACCCACTCGAGTCGCACCGTGTTGTCAGGCTTGTCATCCACGCGACTGAGGTCTTCAAAGAAGTCGCGCAGCATGTAGCGATCGCTCAGCACGTTGATGTTGGTGGCCAGACTCAGCGTTCCCTCGCGCCCCTCGTCGACGAGCTTGTGGTAGGTTTGCAGCGCGAGTCGGTAGCGGAAGCGGTCGATGGGCTCGCGCGGGATGTTCGTCGGGTTGATGTTCGGGTGAATGTCATCGGCGAAGTAGAGCGAGAGCCCGGTCATTTCCGGGTACAGCTTGGCCATGGCCGTCTCCTCGGCATCGAGACCATAGCCGAGTCCGCGGCGCGTCCTGCCGTCGAGCCGTGTGGTGACGAGGTAGTCCGCCGTCGGAATCCCGTTCTCCACGCGGCGGTTGCCGATGAGAAAGCCGTACTGGTTGAGCCAGTAGGCTCCCCAGATGGATTTGGAGCCGATGATGGGCAGATAGCCCTCGCGCGGGTTGAGCGAATGGGTGAAGGTAAACCAGCCGAGAATCGGCACGCGCATTTGGTAGTCTTCCGCTGCGAAGCTCAGACCGCCCACCGTGATGGTTTCTCCCGCAACGACCGATAGATCCTTGGCTCCGAGCCAAGCATCGGGCGACTCAGAGTCATCCGTCGAGACGAAGGTGTCCAGAAAGCTCACGCGCTGTCGCTTGTCCGGCAGAGTGGTGAAATCCGCCCGATCGCTGCGCACGATCAGCCCCTGCATCTTCGCCTTCACACCCTGAGCCTGAACGGACTGTTTCTGCCAGTCGTAGGTGGCGGAATCCGCCAGAATGAGCATCTCGCCCTGATAGATCGTCACGGGGCCCTCAAGCCGAGAGACCTTCTCGCCGAGATCCATGCGAATACTGCGGCTTTGCATGTCAAGCCCGTCCTCGGTTACCATGCGCACGCCCGAGCGAGGGTTGCTGTAGATGATGCTCTTGCCGTCGGCCCGGTACTCCACCGTGCCGTTCTCACTGAGAATCTGCGCTTTGTCCGGCAGCTGCGTCGGCACAATCGAGCCGGTATCACCCACGCTTCGCAGAGCCGGGTCGCCGAAGGGATCAGACGTGTCAGGGGACGCGAACGCCTCTCCGGGCAGAGGCAGCAGAGGAGGTCGCTCCTCCGTTTGAGCCGACAGCGGAAGGGCTGCCGACAGAAGGCCGCTGAGCAGGCCGAGCCCGAGCCGCGGGCGTGAGCTGTGAAATGGTGGAGTCACCGCGCTTGATTCTGCCTTAGTTTCGCTTCACTGTCAAGCCTTCTCTTCTTCAGACTTCTGAAGGCGAATACCCCGGTAGCGGCGGAAGAGACGCTCGGGCGTCTGCTCCAGATCCGTGACGACGAGGCAGTCGAGCGTGTTGCCGAAACTGGCGTCGATGTTGAAGGCCACCATGCGTCCGCCCAAGCGGATGTATTGGCGCAGCAGCACGGGGATGCCCTTGCCATCGGCCTCAATGCCGGCAACGACGGTGTTGAGCGTCTGGAGATCCGGGAGGGCCGTCGGCAGCAGTCGCAGGTCCTCACTGCGCAGTTTGAGGTGAGTCGGCGGCGTGAGTGCGGTGGCATCCCCCGCCAGCGAGCTGCACATGTAGTGCTGCTGCAGAAAGGCCATGATGAGGGCTCGGGAGGTGTCGCTGTAGGCGCCGGAGATGCTGACGGTGCCGAAGAGATAGCGGTAGTCCGGATAGCGGTTAATGAAATGGCCGATGCCCATCCAGAGCGTATCCAGCGAGGTGGCAAGGCGCTGATATTCGGGGGTGATGAAGGCTCGCCCCAGCTCCAAGCTGCGCGGAAAAATCTCCTTCATGCGCTCGCCGAAGCGGAAAAACTCCGCATTGTAGAGCCCCTCGAGCCCCCGCTGCTTCAAAATCTGATCCACGCGCCCCACGCGATAGGCCCCGGCGAGGCGCTTCTCGCGGGCATCCCACATCACAAGCTGCGTGTAGTGGGCGTCGCAGCGGTCGAGATCACAGCTGCGCCCCGACCCCTCACCCACGGCGCGGAAGGTGCGCTCGCGCTGAATGCCCAGCTCGCGCATCAGCAGCTCCGAGTGCCGGGCCTCCAGCGCGTAGACGCAAAGAGGATTGGCGTCCGATCGGTAGATGAGACACTCCTCGGGCAAACGCGCAATCTCGGCTGCCAGCTCATCGGCCCGGGCGCCTTCGGCGATGGGCTCCTGCGCGGGAGCGTCAGGCTGCCCTGCGGGGCGCGACGGCTCGCTGCCGGCCAAAGATGCGGGCTGCGCTTTCGCGTCGCTCTTGTCCTTCGGAGGCATAGAAATCACCGGCCCGTGAGGCGTGCCCGGATAGCGCAGCAGCATCGTGCGCAAGCGCAGGTAGTCGGAGAGAGCCTGATCATCCTCCAGCAGGCGCATTTCTGAGGGCGAAATCGGCTTGCCGAGGTGAATGCTGTGGCGCATGCGCCCGTCGCGCTTGATCTCGCGCGCCAGCAGCCCGGAGCGCTTCTCCTTGGCCACCACGCTGACGAGCTGGAAGAGCGTCCCCGTGTGCCCTGAGATGTGCATCGGCACCACCGTTGCCCCTGTCTTGCGGATTAGCGACGCAATGTTTTTCTGCCAGGGGTCATCCACCACGCAGCCGTCGCGCCCCGACCACGTCGCCGCCGAACCGCTCGGAAAAACGAGCAGACAGTGCCCCCCCTTGAGCCACTTGAGAATCTCGCGCATGCCAGCCAGATTGGCGCGCGTCGCCTCCTCGCCGCCGTAGACATCTACCTTGATCTCGTAGGGACGCATGCCGCGCACGCAGTCCAGAAACTCGTTGACCACAATGCGGATGTCATCGCGCACGAGCATGGCAATGTCGCCGAACATCAGGCCGTCGGACATGCCGTGCGGATGATTGGCCACAATCACGCAGGGACCTTCACGGGGGATATTCTCCAGCCCCGTGAGATCGTAGTGCAGCTTGAGATAATGGCAGGCAAGTCGAAAGAAATTCTCGCTGCTGCCCGCATCCCAGTCATCTTCGATGCGTGCGTGTGCCTTGTTGAGGGCGTGAAAGCCCAGAAAGCGCTCGCCGAGGTTGATGAGCCAAGAGGGAAGTCGTTTGCCGCCCGGGACGTAGTCTCGCAGGTCTACCATTTTAGGTCTCATAGCAGGGGAAAAGGCTGACGGGAGCAAGGCGGCAGAGCCGACACTGTCCTGAAGTCAAGAGTAACACAGAGCGGGGCCGAGGTCAATTTCAAACCTTTCGTGCTGGGATTTCCGTTGCGAGAATCTGCAATTCTCGTCCAAACGCCTCTCGCAGCGGAGGCTCTTAGCCCCTTCTGTGAGCGGTGCCGTCACCTGCGACGCTGCGCAGCGCCAGCTCAAAGGCTCTGATCGTGCTCGACGGGTTGGCCAACCCCTTGCCGGCGATGGCGAAGGCCGTGCCGTGATCCGGGCTCACACGCAGGCGCGGCAGCCCGATGGTCGCGTTGACCGCCGTCTCAAAATCAATGAGCTTGAGCGGAATGAGAGCCTGGTCGTGGTAGGGAGCCAGCACAGCATCGTAGAGCCCGTTCGCCGCATCGCGGTAGACGCAGTCCGGCACACAGGGCCCCGAGAAGCGAGCCCAAGGCAGAGCCTCGCAGAGCTGCCGCACCGCCGGCTCAATCAGGCGGGGCTCTTCATCACCGAAGGCGCCGCCCTCGCCGTTGTGCGGGTTGAGCCCGGCGAGCGCCACGCGGGGCATCTCCACCCCCGTGCGCCGCAAAAAGCGCGCCAGCAGAGCCCCGATGCGCACCAGCTCCTCGGTTTTGAGCAGGCGGGGAACATCAGCCAGCGCCACGTGCGTCGTCGCCAGCGCCACCGTCAGGCGCTGGCCCGTCAGGCACATCGCGAAATCGCGCACCCCGAGCCGATTCGCGAAAAACTCCGTCTGCCCGGGGAAGGGGAAGCCCAAGTGATGCAGCCCCTCCTTGCAGATCGGCGCCGTCACCACCGCATCAATCGAACCCTCGCGCAGCGCCTCCGCCGCCAGCTCCAAGTGATCCCACGCCGCCTGAGCCGTCGCCTCAGTCGGCCGCCCCGGGCAGCAGTCCAAGTGACGGCCGATCAGGCGATACTCCGGCCCTCGGGGCAGAACCTCAAGCGCCTTGCGGATAATCTCGGGGCCGATGCCGGCCTGATCCCCGAGCGTGTAGCCGATAACAGGAGATGTCAGACTCATGATGCGGAGTGATGTGCGGGGGCAGAAGCTGATGCGGGAGCCGGAGCCGCCGACGGCAGGGCGGCATCCCCCGTCCTCTCCGCCGTCGCCCCGGGCTCGGTACCCGGCTGAGGCGCCCGATAGCTGCGCTGCTTGTTGATGTAGGCATCCTGCGTGTCCACCTTCTCAAAGCGCAGTTGAGAATTGACCGACACATGGTAGATGCCGGTGATGGCCAGACCGATGAGCGCCGGCACCATCAGCAGAATGCCCAAGCAGGTTCTCATGGCGTCATTTTAGCCTTCCCTCAGCCCCCTGTCAAGAAAACACACCCAACCGCTTGAGTTCCGCAGAGAGCGTTGTGCGCAGAGCTCTGGAGCCCGCTCCATGCTCCGGCGGGCCATCCGTCTCGCCATGCAGAGGTCATGGGAGCCGCCCGAAGCGGGTGAAGAGACTCCTATTTCGAGCGCAACGCACACAAAACTCCGACAGCTTTCGTCTACAACCGATAGTTATGCTCGACAAAGCTCGATGACTGTGATTCAATAAGCGCGCTGCGTGCCGCTCTGTGCGGCACCCCCTTCTCACACCATTCTCCTTCACGACCATGAAGTCCTACACCATCTTCCAGAAAGCCGACGACGAAACCGTCACCCAATTCCTCGACTGGATGCGCAACCAGGAGCGCGGCGTCTACCGCGCCGCCCTGCGCGAGCTGGGCGCCCTCAAGAAACTGCGCCCCCAGTTCATGCAGCAGAAACCTCTGACCGAGCAGTACGCTTGGATCCGCAAGATGCTCTGCTGGAAACCCGCCGAGACCATCGCCGACCACCTGCTGCAGGTCTGGCTCATCCGCAAGCACGAGCTCATGCTCATCAGCTTCCTCGACAAGCTCGGCATCGCCCACAACGGCCACGGCGTCGTCGACGTCCTGCCCGAGAAGCTCGACGCCGACAAACTCCGCGAAGCCGTCGATTATCTCTTCGCCAACTACCCCGCCGGCGCTGTCTCCATCTACCTGCACATGTTCCAGAACCAGACGGACGAAGGCTGGCCCGAGCTCGCCGACATCCTCGCGAACGACGAGCGCGTCACCATCAAGTAAGCCGACGGGAGCAAGCCGGCGAGCGTCGGCCCCGTGCCGCAGCACCTCCAACGCCGCACACCGGGCTGCACGCCGCGCCCTATGCCGACGCCGCCCCGCCCCACCTCGGGCCGGGCGGCGTCTCGCACACCGGGCTTCCCTCGGACTGTTCTCTGCCGACTCCGGTGCCTATCCACTTCCCGGTATCCATCTACTCCCACCAGCCACCCCGCCATGATCTCCGCCCCCCCCGACGACGAGCACTACATGCGCCTCGCCATGCGCGAAGCCGAAAAAGCCCGCGCCGTCGGCGAAGTCCCCTGCGGCTGCGTCATCGTGCGCAACGGCAGCGTCATCGCCCGCGGGTGGAATCAAGTCGAAACCCTCAAAGACGCCACAGCCCACGCCGAAATGCTCGCTCTGACCGCCGCTGAAGCCGCCGTCGGCGACTGGCGCCTCGAAGGCTGCACCGTCTACGTCACCAAAGAACCCTGTCCCATGTGCGCCGGCGCCCTCGTCCACTGCCGGCCCGATCGCGTCGTCTTCGGCATCCCGGACCCGAAAGGCGGCGCCTGCGGCGGCTGGATCAACCTGCTGGACTCCAACCCCCCGCTCAACCACCGCTGCGACGTGCAGGGCGGCGTGCTCGCCGACGCCTGCCTCGAGCAATTCCGCAGCTTCTTCCGCGCCGCCCGCGCCGCCGCAAAAGAGCGCAAACTTGCCGCCCGCGCCGCCGCCGAAGCCGCCGACCAACTCCCCCCCTCGCCCTCCGCAGAGAACTCGCCGGGCCAGCCCGCAAGCGCCACCGGCGGCCCCGACACCCTCGGCGGCCTCGCCCCTTCCGCCGGTCCCGCCGCCCACGGCTGAGCCCCGCCCGAAACCGTCCGCCCACCCCTCACCGCCATCCTCCCCATGACCCCCACCCTCGAGCTCTACTGCCACGCCGAGCGAGACTGGCTCAGCCCCGCCCTGCTCGACGCCTACCGAAGCGCCCTCAACGCCCTGCTGCCCGAGCTGCTGCAAGCCCCCCCCGGGCCCGACCACGTCCTCTCCGAACTCGACCACGTCGAACTGAGCATCGTCGACGACCCCACCATCGCCCGCGTGCACGCCGACTACCTCAACGACCCCGCCCCCACCGACGCCATCACCTTCCCCTACGGAGAAATCCTCGTCAGCTGCGACACCGCCGAGCGCTACGCCGCCGCCCACGGCCTCGAGCGCCGCGAAGAACTCTTCCGCTACCTCGTCCACGGCCTCACCCATCTTCAGGGCTACCTCGACGCAAGCGACAGCGAACGCGCCGCCCTCTTCGCCGTCCAAGAGCCCCTCGTCGCACGCTACTGCCCGAAATAAAACTTGCCAAGCCCCGCGCACCCTGTTACAATCGCCCCGCGGCGCGCCCGGCGCCCCGCACAACGCTCCGGTAGCTCAGTTGGATAGAGCACGAGCCTTCTAAGCTTGGGGTCCCGCGTTCGAGCCGCGGCCGGAGTGCTCAACCTTGCCCCTGCATTGCAGGCCCCGAGCCTGCTGCCTGTGAGAGACTGCTGCCCCTATCCCGGGGCAGCAGTCTCTCTCTCCTTCATCAGCCGCGCTCCCATCCCAACAATCGGCTGTCAATAAGAGACCAACGGAGCCATCGCCGCTCCCGTCGGCCTAAACGTTTCGACGTCGGGCAACGATCCCGACATCGCTCTCTCTCCCGCGCAAGAGCCTTCGCCCTAAAATGATTGTTAATGAATCAACAGGAGAAAGCGCAGAAAACACACCCGGGCCCGGCGATTTGCCTTGACATGCCCTCTGCCATACATTACCCTGCTCATCGTGATGCTGCCGAGACGAGAGACGGCGCATTCCACCGGATCCCCACCCCCGCCTAACATCATGAAAATCTGCCTTCCCCTCCCCCTGCGGCGCGCCCTTCTGGCCGCCCTCTGCCTCAGCCTCCCTGCCCTCGGTACCCTCGCCACCGCCACCCTCGGCGCCCTTGCGCTGAGCAGCAGCGCACTCGCCGCAGGAGAAGACGGCAACCCCTATTACGACCAAGCCTCCAACACCCTCTACGCCAACAGTAACAGCATCACCATCGGCACCGCAGAGAGTGGCGGCTACCAATACAGCTACGAGGGAGGCTCCACCACTGAGGTTAGCGCCACGGGCCTCAACATCACCGCCGGACCGGAAATCGGCAAGCTCCCCACTGCTGCCACCACCATCACCATCACCGGCGGCAGCTACGGCAACATCAGCTTCACCCGCAACAGCGATGGCCCGGTAAGCGGCACCCTCGGCACGGCAGACGCCCCCCTCGATCTGAACCTCAACATCAGCGGAGACACCAGCATCAGCACCTTCGGCGAGAAACTCGGCCTCCTGGGCTACTCCGGGCAAAAAGCCGGCAACGTCACCATCTACGGCAACATCGGCGTGAGCATCAACGGCAATGAAGGCAGCCAGTTCGGCGGCCTCAGCCTCACCGGGCAATCCAACTATGAAAAAGCCATCACCGTCAACGGCAACATCCAAGCCGACATCCTCACCGGAACCTACGGCCTCTGCGACGGCGGAACGAACTCCCTCACCTCCGGCCTCAAAGGCCCCGCGATCAACGGCAACATCACCTTCAACCTCGGCAAAGAAGGCACAAACGGCCCCAGCTTTGAAGGCTACGTCGTCGGCGGCCCTGCCACCGTCACCGGGGCGCTGGGCAGCGTCAAAGGCGACATCACCCTCAACATCAACAGCGGCACCTACAACGGCATCGCCGGCAACGGCCATGGCAGCCTCACCGGCAACGTCACCATCAACCTCAACGGCGGCACCTACAACGGAGACATCATCGGCTCCCTCGCCACAAGCGGCAGCCACACCGGCAGCTACACCGTGAACTACCACGGCGGCAGCTTCGGCGCCACCGGCATTATCCGCAACACCAAAGGATCTTCGTTCTCCGAGGGTTCCAACCTCAACGTCTACGGCAGACTCGCCACAAAAAACGCCGAAATCCAGTACTTCGGTAGCAGCACCGTCAAAGAAGGCGGCACCCTCACCATCGACACCACCATCGACAGCTACGCCAAAACCCTCAGCGTTGAAAACGGCGGCAGCCTCAGCCTCGCCACCGGCGGCAGCCTCGTCGTGGCAGATAAGGGTAGCCTGAGCTTCGCCGAAGGCAGCACCCTCACCCTGAGCGGAGAAAAAGCCCTGAGCCTCAGCAGCGGCTCGAGCCTCAGCATCGGAGGTCTGACCAACATCAACGTGCAGAGTTTCGCCACTGAAGGCAACACCTACACCCTCATCAGCTGGGCAGAAGGCACCACCATCACCGGCCTTGATGACAGCACCCTCGGCAACCTCAACTTCATCCTCGGGCAAGACCTCATCGGCACCGGCAGCATCGTCAACAACAGCCTGCAAGTCACCGTCTCCCGAGACCTCGGCGTCTACTGGGTCAGCGGAGGCAACAACATCTGGAGCGATGGCGCCAGCAGCAACTTCGCCAACAGCTCCGGCGGTGCCGCCGGCAGCGCCACCTTTGAAAACGGCACCAACGTCAAATTCAGCGCCGGGCAGAGCAACCCCATCCTGCAAGGAGAGCTCGTCGTCGGCACCCTCACCCTGCTTGACAACGCCGAGGTCGCCCTCACCGTGGAAGCAGGCCAGAAAGCCAGCCTCACCGCCAACAACATCAGCCTCGGCAGCGGCGCCACCCTCAGCAAAGAAGGAGCCGGTGAACTCGCCGTCAGCCAGAACATCCTCAGCCAAGCCTTCAGCCTCAACGAAGGCACCCTCAGCCTCACCGCTGCCCTCAGCGGCAGCGCCGACTTCAGCCAACTGAGCGCCGCTGACGGCACCACCCTCGCCGTCAGCGCCGGCGAAGGCAGCGACAACAGCCTCACCCTCGGCAACGGCTTCAAGGGCGGCCTCCACCTCACCGGCGGCACCCTCAGCACCGCCTACGCGCAGGACCGCCGCTACAACATCGACAGCGGCGCCACCCTCAAGCTCAGCGGGTATGACAACAGCCTCGCCGCCACCCTCAGCGGCTCCGGCACCGTCGCCCTCGAACTGAACGGCACCGACGGCGGCAGCAACCTCAAGCTCGACACCTGGAGCGGCACCATCGAACTGAGCGGCAGCGCCGGGAACCTTGACCTCAGCCAATTCGGCAACGCAAACTCCACCATCGACCTCAACGGTCTCAGCTCCTCCATCGCGACCAGCAGCATTGCCTCAGACCTCGTCCTGAGCGGCAGCGGCTGGACCCTCGGCAACCTCGGCAGCGACACCGAGCTGAGCCTGAGCGGCAGCCTCAGCGGCAGCGGCGCCCTGAGCGTCGACACCGGCACCCACAACCTGCAACTCAAGCTCAGCGGTGACACCACCGGCTACAGCGGCGCCATCAGCAACAGCGGCAGCGGCACCCTCACCCTCGCCGTCACCAACAGCGGTGACACCAAGCTCGCGGGTACCCTGAGCGGCAACATCGCCCTCAGCAAGCAAGGCAGCGGCACCCTCACCCTCACCCAAGGCGGCAACTACAGCGGCGGCGTCAGCATCACCGGCGGCACCCTCATCAGCCAGAGCAACGGCGCCCTCGGCACCGGCAACGTCAGCGTCGCCACCGACTGCACCCTGCAAATCGTCGGCGCCCAGAGCATCGGCGGAGATCTCACCCTCGGCAACGGCGCCACCCTCGTCCTCGGCGGCGTCGGCGACAGCGCCCTGAGCATCAGCGGCAACCTCAGCGGCAGCAACTACGTGCTCGACGCCACCGGCCTCACCCTCCAGCCCGGCACCAGCAGCATCGTGCTCCGCGTCAACGGCAGCATCGAGAGCACCGACACCGGCACCATCACCCTCAAAGCCCCCGATAGCGGCTACAGCCTCGTGTGGAACAACAAAGGCCAGCTCGTCCTCGTCGGCGACAGCAGCCAGGCCAACCCCCTGAGCCGGAGCGCCACCAGCCATAACGGCATCACCGGCGGCACCCTCATCGACCAAGCAGAAGCCGCCCTCAACCCCGCCGTCAATGACCCCGACGGCGAGCTCGCCGCCGTCATCACCAGCCTGCGCGAGCAACTCGCCGACGGAGACCTCAGCGGCCTTGATCGCAACCTCGCCGCCATCTCCGGCGCCTCCGCCACCGGCATGGGCATCGCCCTCTCCGGCGACCTGCGCCGCCAGCTCAACGGCATCCGCAACCGCATGAGCAACATGGGTGTGAGCGACCAATACATCAACCCCGACATGCCCTACTTCAACGCCTGGATCAACGCCGAAGCCAACTTCCGCACCCTTGATGCAGACGGCACCAACAGCGGCTACGAATACAACAGCTGGGGCGGCACCGTCGGAGCCGACGTCGACATCAACACCAGCCTCACCTGCGGCCTCGCCTTCACCGCCATGTACGGCGACTACAGCTCCCGCAGCAGCGACAGCGCCGACGGCGACCTCGACACCTGGTACCTCACCGCCTTCGCCCGCTACAGCTCCAGCGCCTGGACGCACAGCCTGATCGCCACCTTCGGCATCGCCGACACCTCCCTCACCCGCCACGTCACCATCGGCGGCAAAACCTACACCATGAGCGGAGACACGGACGGCTACGGCCTCGGCCTCATGTATGAAGTCGGCTACACCATCCCGATGAACGAAGAAGGCAGCACCTGCCTGCAGCCCATCTTCAACATCAGCTATACCCACAGCACCCTCGACGCCTACAGCGAGAGCGGCAGCGACCTCGCCCTGCGCTTCGGCGACCAGAGCATCAACACCCTCACCCTCGGCGTCGGCCTGCGCGCCCAGACCCTCATCGGCGAAAACGTCTACAACCGCAGCTCACTGCTCGAAGGGCGCCTGCTGGCCACCTTTGACGTCGGCGACCGCCGCAGCAGCACCGCCGCCGGCCTCGCCCTGCTGCCCGGCAGCGCCGGCAACATCCACTCCGCCGAACTCAGCGTCTGCGGATTTGAAGCCGGCGTCGGCCTCAGCGTCCCGCTTGGCCAGAACAGCGGCAACCTCTTCATCGACGGCTCCGTCGAACTGCGCGCCGACTACCACAACCTCAACGCAACCGTTGGCTGGCGCATCAACTTCTGAGCCCGCCGCCGAGAGCCGCACGGAGGCTCTGCGTTCATCCCGCGGCCCATCCCACGGCCCCCGCCCTCGCTCCGCGACGGCGGGGACCTTTTTTATCAGACCACGTTGCAATCACGAGGATGCGGATAAGGCATGCGCCGGCCCCGCCGCGCCGAGCTTCCACGCAGTGAAAACCACGTGAAAAAAAGCAACTGTGATTTACGAAAAGAAAGGTTGACACCATATTCTCCCCGTTATAGAATTCGATATGCTCATCTTTATAGACGAAACATTCCGTAAGGCTCAGACCAAAAAAGGCGGAGAAGTAGATTTCGGAGCGCTTTGCGGCGTTGGCATACCCATAGAAATCTACACAAAAATCGCAACCGCCGTATTCAAGGCAAAGCTCAATGCTCTCGGCAAGAACTATGCGGAAAAAAGTGAGCTGAAAGGAAAGAAACTACTGTCACCCAGAACCTTCCGTCGCCTCAAACAGCATCCTGAGGAAGAAACTAAAAATCTGAATTTTGTCGAAACCCTGGTTCGCATTCTGGAAAGAAACAAACTCCCCGTTTTCGGCTGCGTTTGCTTTGATCAAGAAGCCTACAAATTCACCAGCGATAAAGACACAGCCCTGGCCGGCACATTCAAAAGCCTTTGCGAACGCATCAATATGTACATGAAGCGTGAACATCCGAACCAGAAAGCCATCATCGTCTTTGACAGTCAAGATGAGGGAACGAATGAACGGAATGCGCGGGCCGTGACCAACTACCTCGTTCGCAGCAAGACCGGCAACAACATGCGAAGCTCACTTCTTGAAATCCCTCTCTTTGCCATCTCTCAAGCAAATAACATAGGCTTGCAACTGGCCGACATTGTCACCACAATCATAGGCCTGTATGCAGCGGGAGAACCCGGCATCAAGGAGCTGTACGCGCACCTCCACCGCCTCTTCTACACGTGGAAAGACAACTACGGGCGAGCCATGAGCACACTGCGCTGGATTGACCCTCAGAAGCTCAGCGCACATTGAAAAGAAAAACGCAGCCCCCGAGTTTCTGCGGCACAGGCTCTCGCCTCTTGGTGAGACCTCGACACGAGACGCAAAAAAAGACGTTGGCCTTGGGCTTCCCCAGACGCTTGCCCTTGCCGGACAAACCTCCAGCGTCGCACCCATTATATAGCTGTCTCGGCGAATGTCAAGATAAATTTTGACTGCGGACCAATGTCCAAGCGAATTGCCCCAAAAACCCTCATCGGCGAAAACATCTATAACCGCAGCTCCCTGCTCGAAGGCCGCCTGCTGGCCAAATTCGACCTCGGCGATCGGCACAGCAGCCTGAGCAGCAGCCTCGCCATGCTGCCCGGCTCCGGCGGCCGCATCCGCTCGGCTGAATACGGCGTCTGCGGCGTCGAAGCCGGCGTCGGCCTCAGCGTGCCGCTCGGCCGGAGCAGCGGCAAGCTCTTCGTCGATGGCTCCGTCGAACTGCGCGCCGACTCCAGCAACCTCAACGCCACCGTCGGTTGGCGCATCAACTTCTGAGGCCCCGCCGGCGAGAGCCGCGTCCCGCCCTGCGCAGCCTCGGTGCCCGACGGACTCAGTCCTGCCCACCCCTCGGCCCCCGCCCTCGCTCCGCGACGGCGGGGGCCATTTTATCCGGGTGCGTTGCAATCCCGTCGACGCAGATAGGGCTTGTGCTGCCGCCCCCGGAGCTCCCCCGCGGCGGGGCAGGGAGGGAGCGAGGTCTCCAGAGTTCGCTGGTCGTCTCGCGCCTTCTCGACACAAAAAAGCGGGGCAGGCCGAAACCTGCCCCGCTCTTGATGCGGGATGAGAAAATCTCTCGTGGAAGACTCGCTTACTTGCGGCGGCGACGAGCGCAGAGACCGGCAAGAGCCAGCAGGCTCAGCGTGGCCGTCGTCGGCTCGGGGGTCGTCACCAGCGTCAGGTTCTCAAGCTGCACGACAGCTCCGCCTTTACCACCGTCTCTTGAGGCCGACAAGATAATTCCATAGGAGTCGTACTCTCCCGTGAGATCGAGTGCCATTTTAACGCCTGAAGCAAGGGTGCCAGTTGAAGTAGTGCAATCTACGGTTTGTGTCCAAGTCTTAGTCTCGCCGATGGATTCACCACTCTCGTTGTAGGCAATGAACTGAACGGTGACCTCAAAAGTATCCGATGTCGTTCCGCTCCATCCCGAACTTTTGACGCAATCAAAATTCAGGGAAACAGGCGTCGTGTTGCCGATCTGAGTCGCATCAATTTTCACTGCAGCAAAGACACCTGCAGTTCCGTTGATAGCCGCACCGCCTTGGAGGAAAATCGAACCTTGGCCCTCATCGGACAGGGTGACACCAGCAAAACCACTAGCGCTGGCGCTCGGGATGGATACGTGCCATACGCCTGAATTGTAGCCGAACACATCAGAAGCTGTGATTCCATTTGCGTTAGTGGCAGATGCAGCTTCTTGGAAGGCGCTGCCCGTCAAATCAATGACGTCCCCCATTGCTGCGGATGTCGCCGCCATGAGCGACAGAGTAATAAGTGTCTTTTTCATTGTTGTTCGTTGAGAGTTGTTTCGCGACGGAGGGAATTCTTCGATGAGATAGCCTCCCCACCGCACTGCTTGAGGCGAGTATACTCGAGCGGGAGGAGAGAGTCAAGAGGAATAGAGGTCGAGATTTATTTTTTCGTGCTCGCCGTCGTTGATGCAGAGAGAGCCCGGGAATCTCCTGCGGGCACCGATCGGGGCGAGGAAGGCGCGCGTCGGCATCGCGTGTCTGATAGGGTACAAGGGGCCTTGCGCTGCGCAAAGAAGAGCGGAGCAGGCCGAAACCTGCCCCGCCTTGATTCGGGATGAGAAAAGTCTCGTGTACTGTTGTCGCTTACTTGCGGCGGCGACGGGCGCAGAGGCCGGCGAGAGCCAGCAGGCTCAGCGTGGCCGTCGTCGGCTCGGGCGTGACCTGATAGCTGATGGAGCCGCCCTGCAGAGCGACATAGAAGCCGTCGGGCTCATTGGGCGCCTTAGCTGCGTCAATGGTGACTGTGACGGTGCTGTTGGCTCCGAGAGTGTACGAGCCGGTTGTGTTGACAGTCGTGGTCTGATACAGACTCGCCAGAGTGACATCCTCGCCACCGGAGAAACTCGTGGTGTCCAAGCTGACGCTGAAGGAGCCGTCTCGCCCCGTCGTGTCATTTTGTGGAAGAGCGGAAGCGTTGAAAGTGAGAACATTCAGGTTGAGACCGGTGATAATAACATCTTGACCCGAATTGTTGGTGAGGTCAAAAGTTATCTTCCAAGTGCCGCCTGTCCCGATATTAACATCCGGGGCAATATAAGTGCCACTCGGGGCAGCGGCGTTGTTATTACCCTGAAGAGTCTTGGTGCCGGTGACGTCGATCGCGGCGTTCTGAATGGAGAGCACGGAATCGGTCGCGCTGAGCCTAAGGGAGTTGAGGTCGTTGGTGGTTCCAAAGCTGAAGCCCACGGTTGTGTCTTCAGCTGCAAAGGCGGCGCTTCCCACGAACAGGGCGCCGATCAGGAATAGTGTCTTTTTCATAGAGGTACCTAAGGTGTAAGTTATCCTCTTTTCAGGATGGGTTGCCTATCAAACCTGCGCCATTGTAGCCCGTGCATGTGTGACTATCAAGCATAAAAAGCACAGAGAAGCAAAAAAACTCTCACCCCATCCGATCGGCTCTCCGCTTGCATGAGCCGCTGGTGGGAGAGCCTCTCCAGACTCTTCTGCGCAGGGTTGTTCCTGAGTTTGGGCTCGGGGAGGTTGCTTGGGTAGTGTCGACCGCGCGTATTTAAGTGGTGCAGCAGTCGAGAGGGCCTGCGGATGGTCCTCTGGCCGAGGCGCCGCCGCAACGTGCCATCGGCTCACGCGGGAGAGTGATCAAACAACACCCCGGTCGCTTGTGCGGCCGGGGTGTTGAAGAAGAGCGATGCTCTGTGGCGTGGTGCGCTTACTTGCGGCGGCGACGAGCGCAGAGGCCGGCCAGAGCCAGCAGGCTCAACGTGGCCGTCGTCGGCTCGGGGGTGACGCTCACGGCGACGCTGACGTTGGGCATGTAAGAGCTCTCCCAAGTATCGAGACCGTTGCCTTTGTACGTTCCATCGCCGGTAGGAAGCGTGCCCCCGGTGATGTTTGCAACGTTAAGCCCGAACTGATGGGCAACGCTTTTGTACCCTTCGAAGGTCGCGAGCGTTGTTGTATCATTGCTCGTCACGAAGAGATACTGGTACTGCTCGTTCGGGACGAGCGTGACATCAGTGAAGGTGAAGGTGTTCGAGCCGTTCACATTGCCGTTGGTGGCGACATTGTCGGAGACGCCAACGAAGGTGCCGGTTGTGTAGTCTTCGGAATACAGGTAGACGGCCAAGTAGACGCTTCCGGACGTCTGATCGCCACTGGTGCGATTATTGATGGTGACGCTGTCGAGCACGACGCTGCTCAGAGTGCCGAGGTTGGTCTCGGTGGCGTCGAGGAAGCTGTCGGTCAGCGCCATCGTCCAGCCGTTGTAGTTGCCGTCACCTGACGCGTAACCGGATTTAAGCCCGATGGTGTAGTCACTTGTTTGCTCGGCGGTGTCTTGCGCCATGACGGCCGGGGCGGCCAGGGCGGCGATGAGGGCCGAGGTGATGAGAGTTCTTTTCATGAGTTTGGGATGAGTGTTCGCGTTAGCAAGGGGAGCCGCAGAGTGCGACGCTGATGCCTCGCACGGGTTTATCTTACTCTAAGCGGCATCAATGTCAAGGGTAAAATGGTGGTATTTTCTTTTTTCTAACGCAATGATAGTTTGTTGTCGCTATGTGGTAGGCGGTGTGCCCTTGCTCGCTCACGCTCGGCGGAGAAAATTCGGTGCGGAGCTCGCGGCGCCGGGTGCCGGAAGGGTGCTTGCGGGCTTTCCGCGGGGGCGGCTTCGGGCGGCTTGTCCTTGTGACGCGATACGGGCTTGATTTTTGGCGCGCTTGCGCTATAATCGTGCGCGTTATGTCCGATAAAACAATTGTCTTTGCCCCCCGCGGCAGTTACAAGGAGGTTGAGAAGAGCATGCTGCTCATGCCGAAGTTTGATGAGAAGGGTCTTATTCCGGCTATGGCTGTGGATTACCGCACGAAGGAGCCGCTCATGCTCGCCTATATGAATGAGGAGTCTCTCAAGATGACGCTTGCAATCGGTGAGGCTGTGTATTACTCTCGCTCGCGCCAGGAGATTTGGCACAAGGGCCTGACTTCCGGCCACATTCAGAAGGTGCATCAGATTCTCATTGACTGCGATCAGGATGCTCTCGTGCTGCTGGTCGATCAGGTGGGCGCCGGTGCTTGCCACACGGGCCATCACTCCTGCTTCTTCCGCTCGGTGCCCTTCGGCGATGCGGTGCGCGACGGTGAGCCCGTGGCGCTCGAGGCGGCCGATGAGGGTTGCTGCTTTGATGCCGAGGCTGTTTACGGCAAGAAGTGAGTTTTTTACGCGCGCAGGGGCGAGGCTCTTCGGCTCGAGGGCCGGGGGGCTCGCCTCTGCCGAGGTTCCGCTGAGGGGGCTTCGGTTTTCACGTCCTTCTCTCCTGTTCTTTTTCCCGTTCTTTTCCCTCTGCCTTTTTTCTCCCTTTCCCTGCTGTGCTGATATGAAAGCTTTTCCCTTTTGCTGTCTGCTGCCGCTTGCCGCGCTGTCGCTGACGATGTGCGAGCAGAATGATAATGATTTGATGCCTGCGGGTATGGTGCAGCCTCGCGATGCGGAGGCGGAGCGCTTGTATGCGGAGGCGGAGGCTCTGGCCCGCTCGGGCAAGTTGGATGATGCGATCTCTAAGCTCGATGTGGTGGTGACGCAGCACACGCTGTCGACGGTGGCGCCGCGGGCGCGCCTGCTGCTCGGTGATCTGTATGAGCGCGACGGCGATTATCGCCAGGCGTTCAAGGAGTATCAGAAGCTCATTGAGCGCTATCACAGCAGTTCGCTCTATGAGGATGCGCTCAACCGCCAGTTGCAGATGGCGATGAAGGCGGTGAACGGTGAGATGAAGACGGATGTGGCTTGGGGCCTCTGGAAGACGGATATGGAGGCTTCTGTGGTGGAGGAGTGGTTGCAGAGTATTGCGGCGAATGCGCCTTACAGTGATATGGCGTCGACGGCTCTGGCGGCGCTGGCGAAGTTTCAACTGACGCGGCTGAATGAGCCGGCGCGCGCGCGCGCGACGTATCAGACGCTGGTGCAGCGCTACCCGAACAGTCCGATGGTGCCGGCGGCTCAGCTGATGGTGGCTCAGCTTTGGGCTTCGGAGGGGACGCGCGGCAATAATAATTTGGTGTATCTTTCGAAGGCTCAGGAGGCTTATGAGGAGTTTTTGCTGCGCTTCCCGAATGATCGCCGCGCGGGGCTGGCTCGCCAAAAGGTGGGCGAAATGCGCGCTCTGCTGGTGGAGCAGGAGCTGGAGACGGGGCGCTATTATCTGGAGCGCGCGCATTTGTATTCTGCCGCGGCGCAGTGCTTCCGCAATGTGCAGGCGCAGGCGTCGGTGAATCCGGAGGCAGCCCGCGAGGCGAAGGTGCTTTATGAGCGGGCGGCGCAGTTGGCGGCTCGCGAGGCGCGAGGCTGAGGGGTTGCGGCGCCGTAAGTGTCCTTTTGTTGCGTTATGAAGGCTTTTTCGGTTCTCGGTGCGGCTGTGTTGCTGGGGCTCGCGTCGGCGGGCTTGGGCGGCTGCGGCTATCATGTGGGCGGGGTGAAACCGGCGGCGCTGAGCCGGATGGATTCGTTCTGCGTGGAGATGTTCACGAATACGACGACGCAGCCGCAGGTGTCGATGCAGTTGACGTCGGCGCTGACGGATGCGTTGCAGAGTGACGGGACGTATCGCTTGGTGCGCCGCGGTGCGGCGGATTTTGTGGTGTCGGGGCAGGTGGTGTCGATTACGCCGGTTTCTCTGACGACGGATTGGCGCGATACGTATCGGAGTTCGGAGATTGGTCTTCTGCTGAAGGTGCGTTATGTGGTGCGCGATGGTAAGTCGGGTGAGGAGTTGACGTCGGGGGTGTTTACGACGGAGAGTAGTTATTTTAATCAGGATGGTGTTAATGTGCAGAATGCCCGTATCAATGCGCTTTCTTATGCGGCTCGGCAGGCGGCTGATGAGATTGCGGCTCGCTTGACTTCTCCATGATTGATTATCCCGTGAGTTTTGTGGGGTTGCCGATCGGTAACCGCGAGGATGTTACGCGCCGTGCTCTGGCCGTGCTGGAGTCTGTTGACTGTGTTTGCTGCGAGGATACGCGCAATACGGGGATGCTGCTGGCGCATTACGGTATCCGCAAGCCTTTGCTGAGTTTGCATGAGCACAATGAGTTGCAGCGTGCGCCGGAGGTGGCTTCCCGTGCTCAGGCGGGGGAGCGTTTCGCGGTGGTGACGGATGCGGGGATGCCGGGGGTGAGTGATCCGGGGTATCGCTTGATTCAGGAGTTGAAGGGGCGCGGGGTGCCGTTTACGGTGCTGCCGGGGCCTTCGGCTGTGGTGACGGCTCTGGTGGGGTCGGGCTTGCCGAGTGATGCGTTTTTTTTCGGCGGTTTTTTGCCGGTGAAGTCGGGGCGGCGTTCGCAGGTGTTGCAGCAGGCGCTGGCGGCTTCGTATACGAGTATTTTTTATGAGTCTCCGTTCCGTATTCTGAAGTCGGTGCAGGAGGTGGCTCGCTTGGATCCGCAGGCTCCGATTTGTGTGGCGCGTGAGTTGACGAAGGTGTTTGAGACGTATCACCGCGGCTCGGCGGAGCAGTTGGCTGAGGAGTTTCGCCAACATCCGCCGAAGGGTGAGATGGTGCTGCTGATCGGCGGGGTGAATGCGCCGCGTGCGGCGGCTCTGTCTCCGACTGAGGGGGCTGAGGGGGCGCAGGGCTGAGGCTTTGCGCCCGGCTTTTTCTCGCCGCGGTGGTGCCGGCTCGTTGGTGTCGGCGGGGGCTTGCCGTGTGCTCGGCAGGCTGCCGCTTGGTTCAGGGGGCTGCCGGGGGCTTGCCGGCTTCGGGTTTCGTCGGGGCGCTTGTGGCTTCGGTGGCGGGGCGCAGTTCGAGGAAGCCGCTGGCGGGGTCGATGCGCAGGGGGATGAGTTCGACGCGGCTGCCGGGGAGGATGCGGCGGCCGTCGGTGCTGCTCCAGCTGCTGTTGTGGCGTTCGTAATACCAGTGGGTGTTTTCCGGCAGCTCGGCGCCGGAGACGAAGCCTTTGAGGTGCAGCTCGGGCAGCTCGACGGCGAGGCCCTGCGGCCAGGCGTCGGTGACGATGGCTGATAGTTGGCAGGGGCTGTCGGTGCTGCATTGCAGGCTGAGGTATTCGATGAGTTTGAGGCGTTGGGCTTCTTGCTCGGCGGCGGCGGAGTTGCGCTCGGTTTCAGAGAGGTGGTCGGCGAGGTTGTTGAGGGTGGCGGGGCCGGGTAGGGTGGGGGCGTTTTCTTTGTTGATGAGGTGGCTGAGGCTGCGGTGGACGATGAGGTCGGCGTAGCGGCGGATGGGGCTGGTGAAGTGGCAGTAGTCGCCTTTGGCGAGGCCGTAGTGCCCGAGGGCTTTGGGGGAGTAGCGGGCGCGCATCATGGAGCGCAGCAGGGCGAGGCTGAGGAGTTGCTCGTTTGGGTGCCCGGCGATGGTGGCCATGGCGCGCCGCAGTTCGTCGCGCACGGTGAGGTCGCCGGCGTTGATGCCGTAGCTGCGCAGGGTGTGGGCGAGGTCGTTGAGTTTGGTGGGGTCGGGGGCTTCGTGGATGCGGTAGAGGGTGGGCAGGAGGGCGGCTTTGAGGGCGCGGGCGATTTGCTCGTTGGCGGCGAGCATGAATTCTTCAATGAGGCTGTGGGCTGCGTCGCTGCGGCTGCTGTGGAGGGCGATGGGGTGGCCGTGGGTGTCGAGTTCGAGTTCGAGTTGCGGTAGTTGGAGGTCGAGTGCCCCGGCTTTCATGCGGCGGGCGCGCAGCAGCTCGGCGAGTTCGCGGGCGTCGCGCAGCATGGTGTCGACTTCGGCGTCTCCGCTGCTGCCGCGGTTTTCGAGGATGTCGAGGGCCTGCGGGTAGCTGAGGCGCCGCCGCGAGCGGATGAGAGCGTCGCGGAAGTCGGTGTGCGTGATGTTGCCGGCGCGGTCGAGGCGCATGAGGCAGAGTTTGGTGAGGCGCTCTTCGCCTTGCACGAGGGAGCAGATGCCGTCGCAGAGCCGCGGGGGGAGCATGGGCAGGACGCGGTCGGGCAGATAGGTGGAGTTGCCGCGCTGGGCGGCTTCGAGGTCGAGGGCGCTGCCGGGGCGCACGTAGTGGCTGACGTCGGCGATGTGGACGGCGAGTTCCCAGCTGCTGCCGTGGCGCTGCACGGAGATGGCGTCGTCGTAGTCGCGCGCGCCGGCGGGGTCGATGGTGAAGACGCAGTGCTGCCGCCAGTCGTCTCGCCCGATGCGTTCGTTGCTGCATACGCTGTCGGGCAGGCGGGTGGTTTCGTCGAGCACGGGGGCGGGGAATTCGCTGCGCAGGCCGTGGCGGCGCATGACGCTGAGCATGTCGACGCCTTCGTCTTCCGGCCAGCCGAGGATTTCTTCGATGCGGCCGGTGGCTTCGTTTTGTGCAAGGGGGTAGCTGAGGGGCTGCACGACGATGCTCATGCCGGCGAGTAGGCCGGGGGGTGGGGGCTCGGTGATTCGTACGTGTTCGGGGCTGCTGTGGCCGTCGCCGATGAGGCTGCCGTAGCGCCCGCCTTCGGGGCGGTAGGTGCCTACCCAGCTGCCGGAGCGTCGCTCGAGGATGTCGTCGATGCGGGCTTCGGCTTGCAGGTCGGCGGCTTGGGGGCGGCCGCGGTGGTGCCGGCGGTAGGCGCGCGGGGCGTTGTGCCGCACGGTGGCGAGCACGAGGTCGCCGTCCATGGCGCCGTGGTGCCGGTGGCGCTCGACGGGCAGTTCGATGAGGCCGCCTTCGGGGGCGAGGGGGCGCAGGGCTTCCTGGCCGTCGGCGTCGGGGACGAAGAGGTATTTGCCGTGGGGCAGGGCGCGCACGCGCCCGCGCAGGGGGGCGGGGGCGGCGTCTCGCAGTTTGTAGCAGGCGCGGCGCAGGCGCACAAGTTCGCCGCGTTCTTCACCGTCGCGCAGCAGGCGGCGCAGCTCGGCGCGCTCGCTGCCTTGTAGGTCGAGGGCGCGGGCGAGGGCCGAGGCGTCCAGCGGTCGGTAGTGCGGGGCGCGCAGCAGGGCAAGCAGGCGTTCCCTGAGCGGGGTGTCCATGGGGGATGGGGCGTGTCCGGCGTCAGGGGGCGATTAGGCCGGTTTCTCGGCTCTGTCGGTGGTTTCCTCGGATTTGGCGGGGGCTTCGAGTTCCGGCGCATTCTGGGAGGCTGCGGAGCTGTCCTCGTGCGCTTTCTCCTCGGCGGGCTTGCTCTCGCCGCGGCTGCTCTTGCTGTTCGCGGGGGCTTTCGCGCCGTCGGCTTGGGTGGGGCCATCGATCTCCGGGGCGTTTTGTGAGGCCATGTTTTCGTCTTCGACGCCGGTTTCAATGCGGTAGAAGAGGGCGCGGACGACGGAGGTGTTGTTGACGAGGTCGCTGATGTCTTGGTTGCTGTATTTATCCGAGGTGTAGAAGCGCACGAGCCGCGCGATCTTCTGGGCCCAGAATTGGAGGTTTTTGTCGGCCTGCCCTTCGCTGTTGTAGGCTTCGGATTTGTAGAGGCGCGTGGTGGCGCGGTTCGAGTCCTTCATGGCGTAGAGCAGCTCGCCGGTGCGGTTGTTGCGGATGGTGAACTCGATGCAGATGTCGCCGTTGGTGAATTTGCCGGCGATGGTGCCGGTGCCGGGGATGGGGGAGAAGAAGCTGCCGACGAAAAAGATCCACCGCAGCACCGGGCGCTGCGGGCGGAGGGAGACGACGGCCATGTCCATGCGGAAGTCGGCCTTGGAGGGGTCGGTGGTGATTTTCCAGCGGGTGTGGTTGGCTTTGTTGGCTTCGTCGAGGACGCGCGTCAGGTACGCGACCATGTAGTCGTGCATCTGCGGAACGAGCAGGGCGCTGAGCTCGGGCTCGTCCTCTTTGACGAGGCTGATGTCAAGGGGGGCGATGTAGACGTAGCCGGATTTCTTGTCTTTGAAGACGGGCCCTTTGCCCCAGGACCACCAGCCGTCGATCGGCACTTTAATGGAGTGCTTGAGTTCAACGTCGTAGAGCCCGCTCTCGGATTCCAGCGAGGATCCGCAGGAGGTGAGAAGCAGCGCTGCCAGTGCCAGGGTTGCCGGGGTGGTGTACTTCACGCGCTTAGTGTATCGCAGAGAGGGGAAAATGACAAGGAAAAAGAGCGCTGCGGAAGCTTGGCGATCTAAATGGCAGGGATGTGATAACACGCATTTCGCGGCTTTCTCACACGATGTCTGCGTGGCCGCTGGTGAGGCTGTGCGCCGTCGGTGCGGCGGGTGGTGCGGCGTGTGGTGCGGCGGCGGAAGGGATGGTCGAGCGGGGATGCGGTGGTTTTTCGGGAAACAAAACACTTTTTCCTTGCCAAGCCTCATTCCTGCCATTAGAATGGGGATGCAAAGAAATTATGACGGACTCCTGCCTGACCCACCATACGTTCCCCGATTGTCTCTGGATTCGCTGCGCGAGTCGGGGCAGTTTTGTCAACAGCCCGGCGCTCAAGTCGCTCGCGGACAAATACCTCGAACAGGGAGGGCAGAATGTTGTCATTGATCTGGAGAAGTGCTCGGGGGTCGATTCGACTTTCATGGGGACGATGGCGGGCCTCGCCAACCGCTGCATGAGCAAGGGCGGGGCGCTTCAGGTGGCGACGCCGACGGATCGCACGCGCCAGGCGATGGAGAGTCTCGGGCTTGATATGCTGATTGATATTGACCCGCCGGAGGCTTTCTGGCGCTCGGATCTCGAGGATCGCCGCCGCGTGCTCGCGGAGGATGAGCACAGTGCGGAGGGAACGGGCGGCGCGCCGATGTCTGAGGTGGCCCGCACGCGCCACGTGCTGGAGGCTCACAATACGCTGCGCTCGATGAATCACAAGAATGCGGAGACTTTCGGCTATGTCTGTGAGACGCTTGAGGAGGATCTCATGCGCCACAGCGAGTCCTGAGTTCGCCGGCCGGTGCCCGGCGGAGGGGGCTCTCTTTCGCGGGCGAGCGTTGCCATGAAATGTCCCGAGCGCGCAGACCTGGCTGCGGCGTATGCCGCGATGTATGACGGGCTGCGGCATGAGGCTGCTTTCTCGGCGGCTGAGGCTGAGGCGTTGCCTTCTGCGCCCGGTGCTGATGAGCTGCTGTGCAGCTGGATGTCGGGGGAGCTGGGCTGTGCGGGTGAGACGCTGCACCACGGTTCGCTGAGGGTGTTTGATTTCGGTGTGTGGAATCGGGCGGAGGGGCCTGATTGCTTGGGTGCTGAGCTGGAGTTGGATGGCCGCCGACTGCGGGGTGATGTGGTGCTGACGCGGCGTGCGGAGGATTGGGAGGAGCGGGGCTGCGGCTGCGATGCGGCTTTTGAGGGTGTTGCGCTTCATGTGGTGGCGGAGCCGCCGCCGCCGGGTTGGTTTACGCGCAATCTGCGCCACGCGGAGGTGCCGCTGCTGGTGCTCGATGAGCTTGAGCTGCGCCGCGCGCTGGGGTATCCGTCGCCTTGGTCGGTGGAGGGGCTCGACTGCGGGCCGGCCCCGCTTCGCGGGCTGTCGGGCGGGCAGGTCAGGGCTTTGCTGCTGGCGGCTGCGGCGCGCCGGATGCAGCTGCGACGGGGGCTTTTTCGCCGCCGAGCGGAGCGCTTGGGGGAGGATCAGGCTTGGTTTGAGTGCTGGGCGGAGACGCTGGGCTATCGCGTGAACAAGCTGGCGATGCGCATGCTGGCGCGCCGTGCTCCGCTGCATGAGCTGGAAAAGCTGGGCGATGATGCGGAGGCGGTGCTCTTCGGCACGGCGGGGTTTCTGGAGGCGGTGCTGCCGGAGCGCGCGGGTGAGGAGGCGCGCGCGTATCACCGCCGCGTTTGGGATGGCTGGTGGCCGCGGAGCGAGCGTTATCGGCTGGCGGATTCACGGAGCCTTCTCTGGATGTTTTCGTCGGTGCGCCCTCTCAATCACCCGCATCGCCGCGTGGCGGCGCTGGCGGTGACGGCGGCTCGCTGGGCAGAGCTGCGCCCGCTGATGACGGCTGAGCAGGCTCCGGCGCTGCTGGGCAAGCTTGCGGGGCTGCGGCACGATTACTGGAGCCGCCATTGCAGCCTGCCCTCAGAGACGCTGAAGTCGGCCTTTGCTCTGGTGGGTCGCGAGCGCATCAAGGATTTTATCGTCAATCACGTCTGCGTGCAGGATGACTCGGAGGCGTCGTGGCGGATGTATTTGCGCCTGCGGGTGCACAGTGTGCCGACGCGGGTGCAGCGCGCGGCGCAGGCGCTGCTGGGGGATCGCGCGGATTTGCCCGAGCTGCTGCGCCATTGTTACGCGCAGCAGGGGCTGCTGCAATTGGATGATGACTTCGGCCGGGCGTCTACCGGGGCTTCGGGGCGCTTTCCGTCGGCGCTGGCGGGCTGGCGGCTTAGTCTCTGAGGCCTGTCTCTGAGGCCTGTCTCTGAGGCCTGTCTCTGAGGCCTGTTTTTGAGGCCATGAGGTCAACAAGGGCCGTTGAGCCACAGGGGGAAGGGGGGGGGCTGTCGGCTTTATTCGGCGGCGGCTTCGTCTTCGGCGCGGAAGCGGGCCTCGTGCTGCTCGATTTCGGTGGAGAGCTCTTCCCAGCGCGAGAAGAGGGTTTCTGAGGCGCGATCGAGCTCGCGGAAGCTCTGGGTGAGCTCCATGAGCTTCTGGTTGTCGCTCAGGTTTTCGGGCTTTTCGAGCTCGGCGGTGATGGCGGCCTTGCGCTCGTCCAGCGAGGCGATGGAGGCTTCGACTTCAGCGAGCTCTTTTTGCAGGGGCTTGAGGATGCGGGAGCGCCGCTCGCGCTCCTGCGCGCGCTGCCGTCGCAGGTCGCGGCGGTTGCCCGAGGCGTTGGCGGGGGGCATGCCGGCGCTGTCTCCCGCCGTCGCGGGGCGGGCGCTTGCAGGCTGCGCTGAGGCCGCGAGGCGACGCTGCTCGGCCTCGACGGTTTCGAGGTACTGGGTGACGTTGCCGTGGAAGAGCCGCGGCGGCTGGCCGGGGCGAAACTCGAGCACTTTGTTGACGATCGGGTCGAGGAAGCGGCGGTTGTGCGAGACGATGCAGTAGGAGCCGGGGTACTCCGCCAGAGCCGCTTGCAGCACATCCTGGCTCTGAAAGTCCAGGTGGTTGGTCGGCTCGTCCATGATGAGGAAGTTGGCGGGCTTGAGCAGCATGCAGACCAGCGCCACGCGCGAGCGCTCGCCGCCGGAGAGGACGCCGATTTTCTTGAAGACGTCGTCGCCGCGGAAGAGGAAGCAGCCGAGGATGTTGCGCACCAGCGGCCTCGTTTCGCGGCTCGCGGCGGCTTCGACGCATTCGAGCACGGTCTGCTCGTTGTTGAGGACGTCGGCATGCGTCTGCGAGAAAAAGGCCACCTGCGTGTGGTGCCCGGGCACGACGCTGCCGGAGTCGGGCGGCTCGGTGCCGGAGATCAGGCGCGTGAAGGTGGATTTACCGGAGCCGTTCACGCCGACGATGGCGATGCGGTCGCCCTTCGCCATGGTGAAGTCGTAGTCCTTGAGCAGGATGATGTCGCCGTAGGCTTTGCAGACTTTCTCCATGCTCACCACGGTGTGCCCGCCCGGCGGGGGCGGGGGGAAGTGAAAGCTCATGACGGCGTCGTATTGCTCCACCTCGATGAGCTCGACTTTTTCAAGCTGCTTGATGCGGCTCTGCACCTGGGTGGCCTTCGTGGCCTTGGCGCGGAAGCGGTTGATGAACTCCTGCGTTTTGGCGATCTCGCGCTGCTGGGCCTTGGCGCGGCGGGCGAGGGCTTCTTTGCGCGCTTTGCTTTCGCGCAGGTAATAGGAGAAGTTGCCGGCGTATTCCTCGGCGCGGCCGTTGTGGAAGGCGATGGTGCGCGATACGAGTGCGTCGAGCAGGGCGACGTCGTGGCTGATGATGCAGATGGCGCCGCTGTAGTGGCGCAGGTACTGCTCGAGCCAGCGCTGGCTTTGGATGTCGAGATGGTTCGTCGGCTCGTCGAGCAGCAGCACCTCGGGTTCGCGCACCAGCAGCTTGGCCAGGGCGATGCGCATCTGCCAGCCGCCGGAGAATTCGCCGCAGTCGCGCGTGAAGTCTGAGGCGGAGAAGCCGAGGCCGCGCAGGATGGATTCGACGCGCGGGCGCAGGGCGGCGGCGTCGCGGTCGTGCAGGAGCAGCTCGAGCCGCCCGATTTCATCGAGCTTTTCGCGGTACTCGGGAGAGTCCGTCGGCAGGCTCTGGATTTCGGCGGAGAGTTCGTCGACGCGCTGCTGAAGCTCGGCGGCGTTGCCCGCCGAGCCGATGACTTCATCGAGAAGGGGCGTGCCCGAGATGTGGATGCCGTCCTGCGGCAGGTAGCCCACCTGCGTGTGGGCCGGCAGCAGCACGCGGCCGCGGTCGGGCTCCATCACGCCGACGATGCACTTCATGAGCGTCGACTTGCCGGCGCCGTTTTGCCCGGCGAAGGCGATGCGCTCCCCGCTCTCGACGACGAAGGAGAGAGAGTCAAAGAGCACACGCGGGCCGAACTCGATGTGCAGATCCTGAACGGCAAAGACCACGATTCAGTAGCTTAGCGGGCACCCAGTTTGCCGTTCCAGCGCTTGAGGTTCGAGGCCTGCTCGGTGAAGAGGTCCTCGCAATCGTCGTGAATCTCGATCGTCAGGATGGTGTCGCCCTGGCGGATGGAGTTGACGACGTCCTGATCGGCCGGGCTGAGCACTTCGCCGAAGATGGTGTGTTTGCCGTTCAGCCAGGTAGTCGGCACGTGGGTGATGAAGAACTGCGAGCCGTTGGTGCCGGCTCCCGTCCACGAGCGGCCGGCGTTGGCCATCGCGAGCAGGCCGGGCTTCGTGAACTTGAGGTCGGGGCGGCACTCGTCGTCAAAGGTGTAGCCGGGGCCGCCGCAGCCGGTGCCCTCGGGGTCGCCGCCCTGAATCATGAAGTCGGCGATGACTCGGTGGAAGGTCAGACCATCGTAGAACCCGCGCTTGCTCAGGTTGAGGAAGCTCGCGGCGGTCATCGGCGTCTTGGAAGCGAAGACCGTGAGGTTAATATCGCCTTTGTTCGTCTTGATCGTGATCTTCTTGTCGGTAGCCATGCGCGAGAAAATACCAGCATGCCCCCCGATTGGCAAGCCAAATGTGTGACCGCAGAGGAGAAAAATTCGCGGTACCGCCGCTGCCCCTCGGCCTCAGAGCCACAGGCTTTCTCCATCGTCGGGCACCAGCACGGGGCCGGGGAAAAAGGCGGAGGCCTCGCGGCTGTAGCGCTCGCGGCGGCGAGGCAGGTCCGCATCCTCCGTGTGGTAGAGCAGCAGGTGTTTGGCGCCGAGGCCCGCGGCCAGACGCCCGGCGTCCTGCGCGGTGCTGTGGTGTTTTTCGTAGGGGTGAAAGCGCTCGCGATCTTCGTAGCAGCAGAAGGCCTCGCAGAGCAACCAGTCCGCCCCCTCAACGAAGGGGCGCGTGCGCTCGGCGAAGGGCTCGTCTCCGAGGCAGGCGAGGGTACCGCCGCCGGGCAGCGCGAGGGTGAAGCCGAACTGCTTGGCCTTCGTCGAGCCGATGTCGAAGGCGCGAAGCTGCATCCCGGCGGCGCTGAAGGTTTCTCCGTCCTCCAGCGGGCGGAAGAGAATGGCGGCGCCGAATTGTCGGCAGACTTTGCCCGGCAGCGTCAGGCGGCAGATGCTCTCGAGCGCGCGGAGGCCCTCGGCGTGCCCGTAGACGTGCAGCGGCTCGCGCTGCTGCCCGGCGTTGACGGCCTGCGCCACCATGCGCAGCACCCACACGAGCCCGAAGATGTGGTCGGTGTGCGTGTGGGTGAGAAAGACGTCGCAGATGTCGCGCAGGGTGATGTCGGCCGCCTCCAGCCGGGGGAGTATGCCGTTGCCGCCGCCGCCGTCCACCAGCAGCACGCGCGCGCCGAAGCGCAGCGCAAAGCAGGTGTTGTAGCAGCGCGTCACCGCCGCGTTGCCGGTGCCGAGCATGGTGAGCTGCACGGACGCCTCTGACGGCGCGGGGCTGCCGGCGGTCGTGGCGGATGCGGGGGCAGAGGCGGATGTCGGGGCCGCGGTCGAGGTGTCAGCCGGGGCAGGAGATCCTGCTGCTGCGGCGTTCGGTGCTTCGGTTGCGGCGTGCGGCGCTCCTGCAGAGGGAAGGGGGCAGGGGGTGGGGGCGTTTGTCATGGTGTCAGGCGGAGGTCGGGGGACGGCGCTCAGCGGGGTTCCGGCTTTCAGTGATAGAGGCGCGGCAGGCGCGGGCCGAGTCCGGTGAAGATTTCCCACACGATGGTGCCGGCGCGCTCGGCGACTTCCGCGACGGGGATGTGTTCGCCGATCAGCTCGACTTCGTCGCCGGGCTTGACTTCCGGCAGCGCTGACACGTCGGCCATCACCTGATCCATTGTCACGCGCCCCAGCATCGGGCAGTACTGCCCGTTGATGTAAAAGCGCGTGCCGCGGTTGGCCAGCCGGCGGCTCCAGCCGTCGGCGTAGCCGATGCCGATCGTGGCCACCCGCATCGGGCGCGGTGTCACGAACTCGCGCCCGTAGGAGACGCCGTGGCCGGCGGGCAGCTCGCGCACCAGCGTCACCAGCGAGCGCAGCTTGAGCGTCGGGCGCAGCACGCTGTCGTAGATCGAGGCCATGGGCCCCACGCCGTAGAGCAGCAGGCCCGGGCGGGCGAGGTTGGCCTCCGGCACCTCGTAGCCCAGCTCGCCGGCGCTGGCGGCGATGTGGCGGTAGCGCAGGCGGAAGTGGCGGCTGAGCTCGCGGACGCAGTCGCGGAAGACGCCGATTTCCGCCTGCGTGAAGGGGACATCTTCATCCGCCACGGGGAAGTGAGACATCACCCCGTCGACCAGCAGGTGCTTCATGGCCTTGAGCGGCTCGACCACCGATCCCAGCTGCTCGGGCAGGAAGCCCTCGCGCCCCATACCCGTGTCCACCGCCAGGTGCACCAGAAAGGTTTTGTCGTAGAGCTCCGCGAGGCTCTGAAACTGCTGAGCCTCCTCGAGCGAGGATACGGTGCAGCCCCAGCCGTTGAGCACGATCTCCTCGCGCTCGTCGGGCAGCGTCGGCCCCAGAATGAAGGGCTTGGTGCGCACCCCCGCGAGGCTCAGGCGGCGCGCCTCACCGGCGTTCGCCACGCCGAAAAAGGCAATGCCGCTCGTGTCGAGCCGGCGCGCCACGGGCTCTAGGCCGTGCCCGTAGGCTCCGGCCTTCACCACCGGCATCAGCTCCGTCTCCGGCAGCGCCTGGCGCGCCACATCGAGATTGTGAGCAATGGCCTCCAAATCAACTTCAACCCAAGCGCGCGGCGGACTCTGATGCTGCATGCCCTCCACTCTATCACCTCGCACTGCGTTTGGCAAGCCGCAGGCGCAGCTTCGCGGCAGATATTGCGCCGGACGGAAGGTGCACGATCTAACGCGCTCGCCGGGGCGCGAAGGGCGGTATCCCTGCACACATCCGTCAAAACAGGCTGGACAAAACAGGCTGAGCGTGTAAGATGAAAGCCATGGAAGCTCCGCAAGCCCACGCCCCGCACGTTGCCTTTCAGCGCCTGCTCTACGTTCTCGACGACATCCGCCGCGACAGCATCCGCCACTCCGATTCGCCGGATCTGCGCAAGGTGCACGTCCTGACGGTGCGCCAGGGAGCCGCGCTCACCCAGCTGCGCCTGCTGACGACGGACGTGCCGCAGGGCATCTCTCTCAAGCAACTCGCCACGCGGCTGCAAATGACCGTCCCCGCCACCTCGCTTCTCGTGGAGTCCATGGTCTCGAAGGGCTTTTTTGAGCGCCGCCCCAACCCGAACGACCGCCGCTCCGTCTGCATTAAGCTTTCGCCCAAGGGGCATGAAGTCTTTGAGTCTGTCTACGGCAACTTCCGCCGCCGCATTGATGAGATGGCGGACAACTTCAGTGCTGAAGAACTCGCCACCATCGAGCGCGTCGCCCTCAAACTTCAGAGCCTCCGCGACGCCTGCCCGGCCTCGGGCCGTTGAAGAGCCCCGCGAGTGCATACATTTTCGGTTGACGCAGAGCCCGGCGGGGTGTAATATCGTCGGCGTAGAGAAGCAGCGCCGCAACGGCCTGCGGAACAGCCCCCCTTTTTTTATGCCGAAACAACCGAATCTCTTGGCGCGCGTGCGCCAGCACCTCCTCAACCGAGGGGAGGAGTACGAGTGGATCACCATGGGGCCGAATGCCGAGAAAATCGGCTTGGCCTACCTGCCCATCGACGCCACCGGCCTGCCCTGCACCTTCATGTTCACCGAGCTGCTGGAGCCCTGCAGCCTCGTCTTTGATGCCCACTTTGCCCTGCGCATTGCCCGCGAGGATCTCACCGAGCTGAGCATGCTGCTGCTCACCCTCAACGCCAACCTCCCCGAGGGCCAGCTGCTGCTGGATCGGGAGGGCGGCTTCGTCTATTACCGCCTCAAGTTCGTGGTGGATGACTACAACATGCCCGTTGAGGAGATCGACCGCCGCATCGCTCACATGGAGCAGATGGGCATCGCTATGTCCGTCACCTACTCGCGCATCATCTCGCAGGAGTTCCCCTGCCGTTGATTTTCTCACTCGGACACATTTTCCCCACCCCAGACACATTCAGCTTATGTCACTCGAAAAACCATTGGAAGGAAAAGTCGGCGTCGTGACCGGCGTCGCCAACAAGCGCAGCATCGCCTTCGGCATCGCCAAGGCCTGGCATGAAGCCGGCGCCAAGCTCATCTTCAACTATCAGGGTGAGCGCCTCAAGGACGGCGTCATCAAGCTCGTCAAAGAGACCTTCGGCGAAGATACGCCCGTCTGTGAGCTCGACGTCTCCAGCGACGAGTCCATCGCCAACTTCTTCTCCTTCGTCGCGCAGCACACTGACCACGTGGACATGCTGCTGCACGCCATCGCCTTTGCCCCGAAGGCCCCCGGCGCCCTCGAAGGCCATTTCTCGGACATTCCCCGCGACGCCTTCAACCTCTCGCTGCAGATCTCGGCCTACTCGCTCATTGCCCTGAGCCGCGCCGTCGCTCCGCTCATGGTCAACGGCGGCTCCATCACCGCGCTGACGTATTACGCCAGCCAGAAGGTCGTGCCGAATTACAACCTCATGGCCGTTTCGAAGAGCGCGCTGGAGACCTGCGCCAAGTACCTCGCCTTTGATCTCGGTCGCCGCGAGAAGCCCATCCGCGTCAACTGCATCTCCGCCGGCCCCGTGCAGACGCTCGCCGCCCGCGGCGTCTCCGGCTTCACCGGCATGTTCAAGGTCTACGAAGAGCGCAGCCCCCTGCAGCGCTCCTGCACCCTCGACGAGCTCGGCGCCACGGCGACCTTCCTCGCCAGCGACGGCGCCGCCAGCGTCACCGGTCAGGTGCTCTACGTGGACGGCGGTTACGAAATCGTCGGCATGTGAGCCCCCCCCCTCCGCGGACGTCTCGCGTGCCCGCCGGGCATCGTGAGGCGCCCGATGTCAAAAGCCCCCGCTCCGTGCCATGCCGGAGCGGGGTTTTTTGTGGTCGGGGGGGGCGGACAGGTGCCCGTCCGGCGCCCGTCCGGCCGTCCGGAGTTGGCGGACCCTAGACGCAGTCGCCGGGGGAGAAGGGGGAACGAGGGTGGTGCCGGATGTTTGCCGCAGAGTCAGGCGGCACGCCGCTCCCGTCCTCCCATCCCCTCATGGACTCGGCTGCTGCGGGCAACTTAGGCTTGCCAAGTGCGGGGCAGCCCGTATAATGGGGGCCATGACTCACTTCCGCCCCTGCATCGATCTCCACAACGGCCGGGTGAAACAAATCGTCGGCAGCACCCTCACCGACAGCGGGGAAGCCCTGCGCACCAACTTCGTCTCTGAGCACGGCTCCGCCTGGTTCGCCGAGCGCTACCGGGCCGACGGGCTGCGGGGCGGCCACATCATCAAGCTTGGCCCCGGCAACGACGAGGCTGCCCGGGCTGCGCTCGCCGCCTGGCCGGGCGGCATGCAGATTGGCGGCGGCATCAACGCCGACAACGCCGAGGCATGGATTGAGGCCGGGGCCTCGCACGTCATCGTCACCAGCGCTCTCTTCAGCGCCGAGGGCCGATTTCTGCCGGAGGTGCTCGCGCAGCTCGGCGAGCGCGTCGGGCGCCGCCGCCTTGTGCTCGATCTGAGCTGCCGCCGCACCCGCCACGGCTGGACGGTGGCGATGAACCGCTGGCAGACCCTCACCGATCTCGACGTCACCCCCGCCACCCTCGATGCTCTGGCTTCCTCCTGCGACGAATTCCTCATCCACGCCGCCGACGTCGAGGGCAAATGCGGCGGCATTGACCGCGAGCTCGTCACCCTGCTGGCCGGCTGGCGCGGTTGCCCGATGACCTACGCCGGCGGCATCAGCAGCCTCGGCGACTTCGAGCTCATCGATCGGCTCAGCGACGGTCGGATCGACGCGACCGTCGGCAGCGCGCTCGATCTCTTCGGCGGGCACGGTGTCCGCTACGCCGACTTGCTCCGGCGCCGCCTGAACTGACGGCTCGGCGACGGAAAAATCATAAAATTCGCCCCGTTGGCGAAATAATGCTTGCATGGCAGGGCCTCTTCCGCTATAATCCGCCCGCGCTCCTGACGGAGCCCCCGAACAGAGGGCAGGTGTCAGAGTGGTCGAATGAGCACGATTGGAAATCGTGTGTACGTCAAAAGCGTACCGAGGGTTCGAATCCCTCCCTGTCCGTTAGCGCAGCAAACCGCAGTCGCCCGAAGCCCGGGTGGCTGCGGTTTCTCTTTGTGCGAGCGGAACGCCAGGCTCCTCCCCCTCCGGCTGCGCTGATTGCGTCGGCCTGTCCTGCGCTCCGTTTTCCTCCTCGGCCTGTCGGACCTCGGCTCGCTCGGCTCGCGTGCCGCGCCGGGGCTGTCCTCGGCGTGGCGGCTCGCGCGGGGCGCGGCGGCGAGGCCTTTTTTTATTGCAGGGAAGGGGAGGCTGTGATAGAGTGGGGGACGTAAATAAACTTCCGAATTATGACAGATCACACGATCCGAGGCAAAAAGGTTTTTGAGGATGAGATTGAGGCCCTCCGGGCGATCGCCGCGCGGCTGGATGAGACGTTCTGCCAGGCGGTGGAGGCGCTGCGCAAGGCGATTGACAGCGGGCACAAGATCATCGTGGTCGGCGTCGGCAAGAGCGGCATCATCGGCGAAAAGATCGCCGCGACGCTGACGTCCACCGGGGCTCCGGCCATTGTGCTCGATTCGATGAATGCGCTGCATGGCGATCTCGGTATCGTGCAGGACGGCGATGCCTGCATCGCGATGTCGTTCTCGGGTGAGACGGCGGAGCTGCTCACGCTCATGCCCTTCCTCAAGCGCTATGAGATGACGATCATCGGCATGACGGGCAAGCCCGGCTCGACGCTCGCCCAGCTCTCCGACGTGGTGCTCAACACGGCCGTGGATCACGAGGCCTGCCCGCTGAATCTCGCGCCGACCTCGTCGTCGACGGCCATGCTGGTGATGGGTGATGCCCTCGCGATGGCCCTGCTGGAGGCGCGCCACTTCACGAAGGAGGATTTCGCCCGCAGCCACCCCGGCGGCTCGCTCGGCCGCGCCCTGCTCACGCGCATCAGCGATATCATGCGCCGCGAGTTCGCCTGCCTGCCCGAGACGGCGACGGTGGCCAAATGCATCATCGCCATGACGGCGGCTCGCGCCGGTGCCTGCGTGCTGACGCATGAGGACGGCACGCTCGCCGGCGTCTTCACGCACGGCGACTTCGCCCGCGCCTACCAGAAGGACGAGTCCTGCGGCAAGACGCCAGTGGCGCAGCTCATGACGAAGAATCCGGTCTACGTCGAGGCGGACAAGCTCGCCATCACGGCGGTGAAGACCCTGCGCGACCGCCGCATTGACGACCTCGTGGTGCTCGACGACAAGCGCGTGCCCGTGGGTCTCATCGACACGCAGGATCTCGTGCGCCTGAAGCTCATTTGAGCCCCGCACGGGCTCCGTGAGTCGCTGAAGCCGCGCCCCTGAGGCGCGGCTTCGGTGCTGAAAAATTGATGCGGAGCGCATTTTAGACTTGCATTCCGTGCGGAAAAGGTGCATCATACGCCACCGCTTTACGTAAAAAGCCCGATATCTTACATCAAACACAGTTATGAGAAAGTACGAAGCACTGATCGTCCTGAACATGAAGGGATCTGCCACGCTTGACGAGCTGACCGCCGCGATGACGGAGAAGCTTGAGTCCGTCGGCGCCAAGGTTACGGAGACCAAGAACCTCGGTCGCCGCGAGTTCGCTTATGAGTCTGACCACCAGAAGTTCGGTCAGTACATGAGCTTCTCCTTCGAGGCAGAGCCCTCCGTTCCCCGTGCTGCTCGTGAGGCTCTCTCCATCGACGACCGCGTTCACTACCAGTACTACCGCGTCAAGTAAGGGCTCTCTTCCGTACTGTTCGTTTTCACAGGGGATTCGCTCCGGCGAATCCCCTGCTTTTTTGTGCCCCGGCGCTGAGCTTTTCCGGCGGGCAGCGATCGGGCGCGCTCCAAGAGAGGGCGCGGCGTCGAGGCGGATAGTCGGAGACGCTCCGAGCGAGGGCAGGGAAGGCCCTCAGGCGCAGGCGCCGCCTTGGGGGGCGCCGCTTTGACGGATCGCTTCGTTGAGGCATTCGAGGGCCCGCGCCGGCCTCAGGTCGGCCGGACGCGTCGTCGAGCCGCGAAGGACGCTCTGCTGCCAGTCTTCGGGTAGGGCCGCGGTGCCGAAGCGGGCGCCGAGGAGAGCTCCGGCGATGGCGGCGTTGGTGTCGGGATCTCCGCCTTCGGCCGCGAGGCGGCAGAGCGCTGGGGCGACGTCCGAGGCCTCCCGGCAGAGCAGCAGCAGGCGGAAGGCGGCCTGAAAGGCGATTTCGACCCACCCGGCCCGCGGTTCGAGCGCGGGCAGGCCTTGCCGGGCGTCGAGCAGGCGCTGTTCGAGGGCTCGGTCGCCGAGCTGCTCGGCGCGCGCAAGGGCTCGGCGGTGGATGGCCTCGGTTCCGGCTCCGCTGAGGGCGAGCCGCAGTGCCTCGGTGAAGATGATGTTGGCGTGGGCGCAGCGCGGGTGCACGTGGGTGATGGCCGCGTCTTGCGCGGCGGCGCGGCTCCAGTCGAGCCCGGCGTCGAGGCAGGAGTAGATGGCCAGAGGGGCGATGCGCATGAGCGCACCGTTCGCCTGCGAGTCGGGCTGCGCGTCACCCCGCAGCGCGGCGGCGGTGGTCCTGCCGACGGTGGGCGGCTCGGTGTTGAGCCAGCGCACGTAGTTGCGGCGGGCGTCTTCGGCTCGGTAGCCTCGGCAGCGGCAGAGGCTTTCAAGCAGGCAGATGGCCATTTCACTGTCGTCCGTGACGTCGCCGGCGGCAACGCGGGCGGTGTTGCCCCAGCCGCTGATGAGGCCGGGGAGCCCTTCGGGGAAGCGCCGGTGCAGCTCCGCCCGATCCTTGCGCTCGACGGGAGCGCCGAGGGCGTCCCCGCACATGAGGCCGAGCAGGCAGCCGCGCATGCGGTCGTGCAGAGCCGCTTCGTGCAGGGCCCGTTGACGGGGGCTAAGCGTCTGATTCGGCGGATTGGTCATGGGGCTGATGCTGCCGCTCCGGCGCGCTGCCCTCGGGGTGCTGCTGCGGGGCGGTGCCGTCTGAGAGGGTTACCTCGTCGACGGGCGGAAGGCTGTCGTGCACGAGGGTGAAGTCGTGTGCCAGCGGGTAGTCCGAGACTTGGATGAGCTCGACGCCGTACATGGCCGCGATGGCCGGCGCCTCGGAGTCGGCGTAGGTCTCCCCGTAGTAGATGGTGCGCACGCCGTGGGCGCACAGCGCCTGCATGCAGGAGGTGCAGGGCATGGTGGTGCAGGCGACGATGCGCGCTTCCCCGCGCCGGAAGAGGCTGCAGAGGTTGATTTCCGCATGCAGCATGTATTTCTGTCGATCGTGCCGAGAGGTCCAGAAGCCTTTCGGCGCCGTGAAGCCGGGGAAGAGGCCGTTGTAGGCGGTGCCGATGACGCGGTTGTCGCGGTCGAGGGCGGCGGCACCCACTTTGCGGTAGGGGTCTTCTGAGCGCAGGGCAGCGACGTGCGCCAGGGCCATCACGTACTGAGGGATGGAGAGGCGGCTCATGGCCTTACTATAGCAGAAAGTTGCTGTCAGACAAGGCTGAAATTCTGCTCGACAGGGCGCGCGGATTCTGGTATACAACGAGGCAGATGGCTAAGTTTTTCAACCCCCTGTTGCTGCTGGTGGTGCTCTGCGCGGTGCTCAGCCGCACGATGTCGGCCGTGGCGGATGAGGAGGTCGGCAGTGTGGCGGATGCCGTGCTGCTGACGCTCTGCGTGACGCTGGCGGTGAGCTACATCGCGGTGGCGGTGGCGCGCGTGCTCGCGCGCCGCGGCGGATCCGCGGGAGTGGTCTGGGGGGTGCTGTATCTGATGATGGCGGGCGTGCTCATCTCGGTGGCGATGCAGCGCTCTGCCGATGATGCGCTCGCGGAGGCGTATCGGAGCCATTACGATGCCTGGAGGCAGGGAGCGGATCCCTGCGCGGTTGATGAGTCCGGCGATTGTCTCCTGACGCTGGCGGCCTCTCTCGGCAAGGTGGATGTGCTGAAGCGCCTGCTGGAGAATCCCGCGGCCTTGCCGGCGGAGCTGAAGGCGCGCGCGGCGCTGCTGGCGGCTTCCGCCCGCCGGGAGAAGAGTTTGGCCATGCTGCTCGATGCCGGGGTGGGCGTCAATGAGCCCGTTGAGGGCAGCACGCTGCTCTGCGCCGCTGCCCAGAATTCCTGCGCTCCCGTGGTGACGCTGCTGCTGAGCCGCGGCGCGGACCCCGATCTCGCCGATGCCGAGGGCTCGACGCCGCTGATTTACGCGGCGATGGCGCAGGATGTCGCCTGCGTGCGCCTGCTGCTCGAGGCCGGGGCGGACCCGAAGCGCTGCAATGCCGAGGGCCGCAATGCTTCCAGTTTCTCCACGCTCACGGATATCAATCGCCTGCTTGACACCCCACCCGTATACCCGACACTATGAAACGCGCTCTCCTGTTGCTTGCTCTCGGCTCGGTCGCCGCTTTGGCCGAGGATTTTCAACTCAATGACTCGACGGTTCTGCCCGATGCCGAGGTGATTCGCCGCGGGATGGATTTTGTGCAGGTGCGCTACCGCGACGGCATGCGCAAGGTGAAGGCGGATCTGCTGCCCCAGGAGCTTCAGGAGCGCTTCGAGATGCGCCCCGAGGACATTCAGGCGCGCCGGGATGCCATCCGCCGCGAGGCGGAGCAGCGCGAGGCCCGACGCTTGGAGAAGGAGGCGCTCGTGCGGCAAAATCTCTCGGATGCCGGGCTGCACCCGCGCTACATGACGGGGACGGATGTGTTGGGCATGTGCAGTCCGCTCGTGTCGCTGGACGCGCGCGTGGCGGAGTATGTGGCCTCGCTCTGGAATCAGCGCGAGGCGAAGCGCCTCGGGCTGGCCTCCGAAGCCGAGCGCTTCGCCGACGCCGTCAAGTCCTCTCAGGCTTTTTACGATGATGCCCGCAAGGAGTATCTGGATCGCGCCCGTTCCGAGAAGGCGCTGCGCGATCAGATTGCCGAGCTGGAGAAAAAGCTCGACGCCGCTCAGGATGACAACAAGCGCCTGAGCCGCGACAATGAATCGCTGCGCCAGCAGTTGGAGAAGGTGCAGAAAAATACGGGCAACACGACGGTGGTGGTTCCGCCTTCGCGTCCCTCGATCGTGGTGCCGCCCTATTATTACGGGCCCGCGATCGGGCCGCGGCCGATTGTGCACCCGCGCACGATTGTGCGCCCGGTGGTTCGCCCCGCTCGAGCCTCAGGCCTGCGCCCTCGCGGCGAGCTGCCGGCGAGCAATAATCCTTCGAACAATCCCCACACCATCCGGCCCTGAGCTTCGGGGAGAGTTGACGGCCGAGGACGAAAGGGCGCGGCAGGCGAGTGCTCTGCCGCGCCGGGCCGGAGGTCAACCCGTTGCAGAGCTACACGAGGTCGGGCCTCTTGCGTCGATCATCGCGTCCGCGGCTTCGAGGGCCGTGTGCGTTCCCGCGGCCGTCCCTTTTTCGGCGTCCCTTTGCTCCCTCTTGATCACAGGGGGTGACGTCCGCAGGGAATCGGGAAAATCTTGAAATCCCCCGCCCGCTCTGCCCGCCCGGAGGCCTGCGGTGAGGCTCGGGCGTTGCGCCGCGGCGAGCGGAGGGCTCGGCTGCGGCGCCGACAGAGAGGGCGAGGGATTTTTTTCGGGGTCCTTCGGTGTCCTTTGAATTCGGATCCTGTCAGGGGGCCGCTCAGGCCTGCTGCTCCTTCTTCAACTTGTCGAAGCGGCGGTCGTAGAGCAGGGCGGCGTTGAAGACGACGAGGACGGAGCCGGCGTTGTGCACCAGGGCGCCGGTGACGGGGTTGAGCAGCCCCATGAGGCTCATCGTCACGGCGATGATGTTGATGATGAGCGAGAGGCTGATGTTGAAGCGGATGGTGTTGATGGTGGCCCGCCCGAGGCGCATGAGGTAGGGCAGGCGGCGCAGGCCGTCCTGCATCAGGGCCACGTCCGCGGCCTCGGTGGCGATGTCGCTGCCGGGCTTGCTCATGGCGATGCCGACCTGCGCGGCCTTGAGCGCGGGCGCGTCGTTGATGCCGTCGCCGACCATGGCGACGCGGCAGCCCTGCCGCTGGAGCGCCTCGACGATGGCGGACTTCTGCCCGGGGAGCAGCGAGGCGTGCACGCTGTCGATGCCCAGCGTCTCGGCCAGGTGGTTCGCGGCCAGCTCGTGGTCACCCGTGAGCATGACGCGGCGCTGTGTCAGCTCGCCCAGCACTTCACGCGTCTCCTCGCGCGGCCGGTCGCTGAGCGCCAGCAGGCCCTCGAGTTTCCCTTCGCTGCCCAGCAGAACGGTGGCCATGCCCTTGTTGCGCAGCGCGTCGAGCTGCGCCTGTTGCTCCGCCGTCGGCACGATGCCGCTTTCCCGCAGAGCCTCTTCACTGCCGCAGATCCAGCGCTTCCCGTTCAACTCCGCCTCAACGCCGCGTCCGGCCGTGGCGCGGAAGTGCTCGGCGGGGGGCAGCGGGCCGTCTGCCGCCCGCACGATCGCCTGTGCCAGCGGGTGCTCGCTGCCGGCTTCGAGAGCAGCGGCCGTGCGCAGCAGTTCATCGCGGCCCAGGGAACCCACGCTGATGAGCTCGGTGAGCTCGGGGCGCCCACAGGTCAGCGTGCCTGTTTTGTCGAAGGCGATCGTATCAACGCGCCCGAGCGCCTCGAGCGCTTCGCCGGACTTGATGATGACGCCGTGCTTCGTCGCCTGACCGATGGCGGCGGCAATGCTCGTCGGCGTGGCGAGCACCAGAGAGCAGGGGCAGAAGACCACCAGCACCGTCACCGCGCGCAGCAGTGCTTCATCATAGCTGTAGCCGTTGACGCGCAGCACGATGAAGCCGACCACGGCGAGGAGCATGGCAAAGGGAATCAGCCACTGAGCCCAGCGATCGGCCTCGCGCTGAATCGGCGCCTGCTTCTGCCCGGCCTCCTGCACGAGGCGAATGAGGCGCTTGAGGGAGGAGTCCGACGCGTCGCGCGTCACCTCGATTTCGAGGCAGCCCGGCCCGTTGATGCAGCCGGCGAAGACGGTATCACCCACACCCTTGTCGAGGGGCAGGGGCTCGCCGGTGAGGATGGACTGGTCAACCGTGCTCTCGCCCTTCAGCACCACGCCGTCGGCCGGGATGCTCTCGCCCGGGCGGATGCGCAGGCGGTCGCCGCGGCGCAGGCTGTCCGTCGGCACCAGCTCCTCGTCCGCCGCGGTGATGCTCAGGTCAGCACCGCGCTCGCTGCGGGCCTTCTGGGCCGCAACAGCCTCTTCGTCATTGGTCGGCATCGAGCAGCAGCTGCCGGAGGCCGCCTCCGCCCGAGCTGCGCCTGCAGAGGCGCCCGCCTCCGAGCTCTTCTGCTCCTTGTTCCCGCAGCAACAGCAGCAATGCTTCTTCGGCGTCTCGCTCACCAGACGACGCGCTTGATCCGGGCTCAGGGCAATGAGCTCGCGCAGACCGCGGCGGGCTCGCGTCAGCGTGCCGTGTTCGAGCATCTCGCCGATCGCCATGATGAGCGCAATCTCACCGGCGGCGAAATACTGCCCGATGGCCAGCGAGGCGAGCATACCCATCGACGTCAGTACGGCGGCGTTGAGACGATGCCCCAGAAAGATGACCTTGAAGGCCTTGATGAGAATCGGCACGCCGTTGAGAATCACGCTGCCCCAAGCCAGGGGAATCAGCGCTTGCGGTCCTCCGAGGCTGCCCCAGAGGCTCAGACCGAGGCAGATGGCTGAAAACCCGATGACCTTCCAGCCGGCGAGCTTTTCCTGAATGGTGTCTATTGCGTTAAATAATTGCATAAGCGTTTGATTGTTGAGAGTGGTTGACGAGGATTCAAAGGGCGGTTGGGGAGAAGTTTATTCGTAGATGTGCTCGAGCCCCATGTCGAGGATTTTCTGCACGTGGTCGTCCGCGAGGGAGTAATAGATGTTTTTGCCGTCGCGGCGGGTGCGCACGAGGTGGCTCTGGCGGAGAATCTTGAGCTGATGGGAGACAGCCGCGGCACTCATGTTGAGCATCTCGGCGAGGTGCGTCACGCAGAGTTCTCCCTGATGCAGGGCCCAGAGCACGCGGAGCCGCGAGCTGTCACCGAAGACTTTGAAAAAGTCAGCCAAGTCGCAGATGTCTTCGTCCGGTGGCAGCTGCTCGGCCATTTCCGTGGTGAATTGACAGGACATATTCAAACGGTTGCTTGAATGTTTAATACAACTCTTGCCCCCTTTTGGCAAGCGCAAAATGAAAAAAATCTCTTTTTTTTGAAGTTTGCATTGACTAACGAGGGGGAAGAGTGCTATTGCCTCAAAAAGACGATGAAGTGTGTGCTCTCACAGGTGATGGCGCTGCTGCTCTGGTTGCTGGCTCCCCTGTTTCTGCTCGGGCCGGCGCTCGAGTTGCCGGTGCCCTGTTGCCATGCGGAGGGCTTCTGCCCGGCTCAGTCCGTGGCGTCGTATGATCAGGTGGATGAGGCAAGGCCAGAGAGCTTCGGTGAGGGCTTCTGCGGCAGTCTCGAGCCGCATCACCACCACTATCGGTCGCTGAGCCTGCTGGATGACGCCGGTCGTCGGACGGCTCCGACAGCGTTGCCTCACGCCCTGAACTCCCCGCCGGAGGTCGTGTCCGGATGCACGCTCGCTGCCGGGATGACTTCCGCGTGGGAGATCGGCGACCGCTGCGCCTGCCTGCCGCGTTCCGCCGGCTGTCGTCCTCTGCGTTGTTGAGCGTTGGAGATCCGTGCGGGGAGGGCGACGTCGCCGTCTCTTCCCCCATGCCGTTGGTGCACCGCTCGGTGCGCTGTTGTTCACGACGGCTCGAAGCCGCCCTTGATCTCATCTTTTAACGTTTAACTTCCAGATACATATGACTAAAATTCCCTTCCGTATGAACGGCCTCATCCTGCTGGCCGCTGCCGCCCTTCTCATCACCCCAGCCGGCCTGAGCGCTGCTGAGGCCTCGCCCCTCGACCGCGCGCTGGCGAACAAGGCCGGAGGCCCGGAGAACAGCCCGAGCCGCCGCCTGCAGCGCAGCCGCCAAGCGCAGCCCGAAGGCGAGTCTCCGAAAAAGGAGGCCGAGAAGTCGGGTGAGAGTCGCACGGCGCTGGCGAACAAGGCCGGCGGTGCGGAGAACAGCATGAGCCGTCGCCTGCTGCGCAGCCGTGGGGCCGGGAGCCGCCGTGCCTGATTGACTGCGGCGACTGCGGCAACGCGTTTCGCCTTCCCTGACGCAGTTCGGCGTGCCGGGCTTTCGCCCGGCACGCCTTATGCATACACGTTACAGCACAATACCGATAAAAACGGAGTTCAGAAAGAGAAGACGGTTTGGATGCCGAAAACCGTCTCGTCCCGGCAATCGTCGCGATAGGAGGGGTTGTGGATGTATTGGAAGTGGGGGACGACTTTGATGTAATCGTTGACTTGGAAGCTGTACATCAGCTCCAGAGTGGATTCGCGGTTGTGAGCCGTCGGCTCCTCGGGTGAGTTCTGACCCTTGTAGACGCCCCAGGCGATGCCGAAGAAGTCATCTTCGCGGCCCGGGATGAGCTTCAGGTTGGCGCCGACCGAGAATTCGGCGCTGTTGCCCAGCTCTTGCTTGGCGCTGAAGCCGGCGCGGGTGAAGAGGGTCACGTAGTCGCAGGGCGTGTATTCGATGCTGGCGACGAGGCCGGCATTCTTGCGGGCCTTCGTCCCCGTCTCCGTCTGCTGCTCGATGCTCTGGAAGAAGGGATTGACGCGCAGAATCAGCTTGCCGTCGTCGACGATGTGCCCCCATTCACCGACGATGCAGTAGCCGCTGCCGTGCGTATCGAAGGGGTTGTAGCCGGATTCGCAGTCCGTGCGGCTGACGGCGGCCATGACGTAGTTGCTGTGGTTGAGCTCGACCTGGAGGACGGCGCCGAGATTGCTGTCGACGAGCGGCAGGATGGCCGAGTTCATGAAGCCGGTGTTCGTGAAGCCCGAGAAGGAGTCGTTGGCGATGCTCACGGCGTCAAAGTAGTTGGTCAGGTTGACCATACCGGCGATGATGCAGGCGCGCTGGCCGGCGAAATAGTGCATGATGGCCAGCTCGGGGATGATGAACTTGTGGGGCCCGAAGATGTCACCGTGCACGTCGTTGATGGTGCCGTATCCTCCGATGAACTCGCCCTCCTGGCGGCGCGTCGTGGCGTCGAGGGCGACGGAGCCCGAGATTTCAAAGCGCAGCCAGGTGCCGCCGTTCTCGGCATCCTCGATGAGGCGCTGGTTGAGCTGGCCGTGCAGGAGGAAGTAGTTGTTTTTACCGTTCGTCCCGGGCATGGCATTGTTGGTGCCCCAGTAGCCGTAGGCCATGTCGAGGGCCCACTCGGTGCCGAACTTCTCGGAGGGCTTGACCTTGTAGGCGGGGTCGCCTTCCTCCGGTGTGAACATGTTGATGCTGCGGAGGATGTCTCCCGTCGTCGGTGTGGAGCTTTCCTCAGCGATGGCGGGCAGGGTCATCAGACCTGTCAGGGCGGTTGCGATGATGTGTTTGGTTTTCATTGGTGTTGTATGTTTTGAGAGAAATGGTGAAGGTGCCGGAGGAGAGGTGTTCTCGGCGCTGGTGTCAGAGAAATCGCTTCCCCTCAGGCGCTGGGGTGTCGGGCCGGGTCGCCGTTCAAGGCTTCCGGGTTAAGTTATCGGGTTGTCGGGTTGCAGGGATCGGAGTCGCTTTGGCGGCGGTGCCGCCGCTGCAACTCTGAAGCCGTTAGTGATCGTTGCCGCCGTGAGCCGAGGCGTGGACGGCCTGACCGTGCTTGTGTTTGGCGGTGGCTTCCGCCGTCCGGGCGATGTTGCCGAGGGCGCAGCCGCTGCATGAGTGGCAGCTGCCGCTGCAGGCGTGCTTTCTCAACCCGGCCGGGAAGAGACTGCGGTAGAGAGCCCAGGCGGCCAAGGCCAGCAGGATCAGGATGGCAATGAGGTCATTCATGGTTCGGGTGATGTGGTTGGGTGTTCTTGTGAGCTTGTATGAGTCGTGAGGAGGCTGAGAAGGCGGGTGACTGGGCCCTGATGGGTGGGTCTTGCTTTCGGACGGAGCTTGCCGTATTGGGTGGCGGTCTCTTTTTCATCGGGCGGCGGGCGGGTGGCCCGACCCGCCGCCCTGAGCTCTGTCGCCCTGAGCGTCAGGGCCGCTTCGGCATGGGGCGCAGCAGCATGTAGAGCAGGCCGAGACTGAGGGCGATGGCCACGAGCTGGCCGGTGCCGAAGACTCCCGTCTGCCACCAGTTGCCGTACTGGTAGACGAGCAGGGCGATGATGTATGCCCAGACGCACATGTAGCCGATGGCGAACCAGGTCCAGCGCGCGCTGTTCATCTCGCGGCGGATGGCACCGCAGGCTGCGAAGCAGGGGGCGCAGAGCAGGTTGAAGAGCATGAAGGAGAGCCCGCTCCACAGGGTGAAGGTTCCGGCGGCCTGAATGTTGGCGGCCAGGCCGCTGACATCCTCTTCATCGCCGCCCTCTTCCGCGGCCTGAGCTTCGGCCTCGGCCGCGCCGCTCTCGGCGCCGTCGGTTGCAGCCGCGAAAGCCTCATCGCTGCTCTCACCGTCCTCGGCGGCGAAGTTCGCCTCGCGGACAGCGGGGTCGAGCTGCCAGACCCCCACGGTGAGCGCCGACATGGCGTTGAACTTGGGCTGAGAGGGCGTCAGGTCGAAGGGCTCATCCTCGCCGCCCTCCTCGGCCTTGTAAAGCACGCCGAAGGTGCCGATGACGGTCTCCTTGGCCACGAGGCCGGTCACAGTGGCGACAGCGGGCTTCCAGTCGTTCCAGCCCAGCGGGCCGAAGAGCGGCGCCATCTGGTGGCCGATGTCGGCCAGCATGCTCTGCTCGATGGCCTCAGGCGCTTCGGAGGTGTTGAGGTAGTTGAGCTTCCAGGTGTAACTCTGCGTGAACCAGATGGCGGCCGAGGCGAGGAAGATGACTGTACCGGCCTTGCGGGCGAAGGCTTTGCAGCGCTCCATGGCTCGCAGGTTGATGCTCACGCCGTTGGGCATGTGATAGGGCGGCAGCTCCATGACGAAGGGCGTGTAGCTGCCCGCGAACATGTGCGTCTTGCGCAGGATGATGCCGCTGAGGATCACCGAGCCCACGCCGGCGAAGTAGGCCACGGTGGAGATGAGGGCGTCCGATCCGATGAGCGCGGCGAGCAGGGCGATGATGGGCATCTTCGCGCCGCAGGGAATGAAGGTGGTGAGCATGACGCTCATGCGGCGGTCCTTTTCATTCTCAATGGTGCGGGTGGCCATGACGCCGGGCACGCCGCAGCCCATCGACACCAGCAGGGGAATGAAGGATTTGCCGGAGAGCCCCAGGGAGCGGAAGATGCGGTCCATCATGAAGGCGACGCGCGCCATGTAGCCGCAGTCCTCGAGAAGGGCGAGCAGCAGGAAGAGCACGGCCATCTGAGGCAGGAAGCCCAGCACGGCGCCCACACCGGCGACAATGCCGTTGCTGACGAGGTCCTGAATCTGCGGGTCACAGTCGAGCTGCAGGTAGCCGAGGGAGGAGATGCCGAGGGCAACGGCGCTCATGACGACGAACCACAGGGCGTACTCGCGGCGGCCGGCGCGCCCGTCGAGCTTGAGCGGCGAGAGCGAGATGCGGCGCGGCACGTGGCCGTAGGGGTTCGTCATGCTGTTGCCGCGGAAGCTGAAGCAGGCGAGCAGCAGGAAGAGGTTAACGGCGTAAAGCGCATACATGAGCACGCTGTGAAGGGTATCCGGCAGGTGCGGGAACATGTATTCGAGCAGGAAGGGAGCCAGCGCGAGGTAGAGCCAGGAGCCGTTGAGGTTGAGGTCGTGCAGGCGCCTCAGCGTCACGGGGAAGACGAGGATCATGGCCAGCACGGCGCTGAGCTGCACGAGCGATTCCGTCGGCACGGCTTCTGCCCCGAGGAAGCCGCCGAGCCAGCCGCCGACGATAGGCCCGAAGAGTACGTCGTTGGCCCAGTCCGTTCCCCAAGTGCCGACGGTACTGATGCTCAGGTAATAGATGCCGAACATCACGGCGGCGAAGATGATGAGACCCAGCACGCGGTGCGTCAGCACGGCATCGATGCGGGCGGCCAGCGGGGGCTTCACGCTGCGCACTCGGCGGCAGGAGCTCACAATGGGCTCGATCCACTCGTAGCGTCCGGCGGCGATGAGCGAGTCGATGTCGTCATCGTGCCGGCTCTCGAGCCCGAGGCGCAGGGCGGCGACGTCGTGCCGCTGGCGGGGGCTGAGCGTGTCGATGAGCTCGGGATCGTTCTCCAGCAGCTTGACGGCGGTCCAGCGGTCACAGCCGGTCAGAGCGATGATGCCCGCGAGGGCCTCTTCGATGGGAGCGTTGAAGCTGGGAATCGGGGCCGCCGCCGGCAGCGTCGCGCCGGAAAGAGCCTCGCGCAGCTCGGCGATGCCGATGAGTTTGAGGGCGCTGGCGGCAATGACCGGGCAACCCAGCGCTCGGCTGAGTTTGTCGGCGTCAATGTCGATCCCCTCCTGAACGGCGAGGTCGATCATGTTGAGCACGACGAGGATGGGAAGCCCCGTCTCCAGCAGCTGGTGCGTCAGGTAGAGGTTGCGCTCGAGGTTGGTGGCGTCGACGATGTTGACGATGAGGTCCGGCTTTTGCTCCAGCAGGTAGTGGCGCGTGACGCGCTCCTCAGGCGAGTAGGGCGAGAGCGAGTAGACACCCGGAAGATCCAGAATCTCGATGTCCTCGTGCTCCAGCATGGTGCCGGATTTGCGCTCGACGGTCACCCCCGGCCAGTTGCCCACGTGCTGGTTGGCACCGGTGAGCTCATTGAAGAGGAGGGTTTTGCCGCAGTTCGGATTGCCGGCAAGTGCAATGATGCGTTTCATGGTTCGTAAAGACTAACTTGAGGGGTTACGAGATTTCATCGAGCTGCAGGCGGTCGCCCTCGCTCTTGCGCAGAGAGAGGCGGTAGCCGCGCAGAGAGATTTCCACGGGGTCGCCCAGCGGGGCGGATTTGAGGACTTGCAGGGTGACGCCATTGGTGATCCCCATGTCGAGCAAACGGCGGCGCAGAGGGCCTTCGCCCCCCACGCGGACGACGCGCGCGCGCCCTCCGATGGGGATCTGGCGCAGCGTTTTGAGCGGTGATTCGATCTTCATAGTTAGCTAAAACTAATTCGTACGCACGAATGATAGTTCGGACTAACTCTCATGTCAAGATTTTTTGCGAAAAAAAAATTTGAAAGAGAGCACTTTTTAGCTTTCCCGACCGAGCTGTCTGTTGCCCGATCGCGGGCGGAAGGAGCTCGGCCGGGTGAGGGCGCCTACACGCTTGCGCTGAGGGTGGGGTTTCGTCGAGCGAAGTGCAGGTGGATGACGGGCCGACGGTCGAGAAGCCGCACCGCTGCCGGACGCCGGGCACAGCGACAGGGGGCCTCAGGCGGGCGTTGCGGCGGGGGCGTCATGCCGGCGGGGGCGGCGGGGGCGGCGCAGGCCTGAGGCCTTGCGAAAGAGTCGGCTCAGAGCTCAAACTCGAGCTGGCGGAAAATCTCCTGCGTGTTGCCGAATTGCAGGAAGGTCTTGAGGTGCTCGTTCTCCAGCAGGGTGACGAAATGGCCGTCAGCGACGAGCTTGCGCAGCCCGGTGTCGCCGAAGAGTTCCAGCAGCCGCGATCCCTGAGGGATGTGCAGGGCCTCCAGCTGATTGTGGTAAAAGGCGGTGTAGTGGGCTTCGTCGAGCGTGCAGCCGAAGGCAACGAGGCTGGCCAGATTGGCCTGCGCCTTGTCCTCCATGGGGTCGATGGATTCGAGCCACGCGGTGAGATCGGAGGCTCGCATGGTCTTTTTAGCCTTCCAGGCCCACGGGATTTCGGGATTTTCCCCCTGACCGAGCAGAGCGAGGGCCTTGTCGTGGAAGTAGCCCAGCCGCGCAATCTCGCCGTAATAGGAGAGCCCGATGCTGAAGACCCAGAGCATGATGCCGCTCATGAGCACGGAGGTAACCAGACCCGGCAGCGAAAACTTCCGCCACGTGAAGAGCTGCGAGAACCACTCCATGCCGTGGTAGAAGACGAAAAAGGTGAAAATGGAGGCGCCCCAGGCCAGCACCTGAACCATCCACGGCGCGGGCGCGTTGGTGATGAAGGCGACGAAGGTGAAGCCGTTGCGCTGAATGAGCAGCCAGACGGCAATGGCTCCGATGATGGCCACGGCCAGCAGGAGCATGCGGATGACGCCTTTGAAGACGGTGAAGAAGATGATGGCGCCGACAAGGATGGTCAGGATGGGGATGAGCATGGGCGTCACTCCGGGGTTGTCGGCGCTTGCCGCAGCTCTTCGATGCGCTGCATCTCCTCGCGGGCCTCCGATTCGCGGCCGAGGAAGCGCAGCAGCTCGGCGCGGTTCGCACGCGCCTGCAGGAAGCCGGGCTCGATGCGAATCGCCTTGTCAAGGGCGAGCAGGGCGGGCTCATAGTGCCTCAGCTCGGCGAGGATGAGCGCCAAGCGGTACTGCACCTCGGCATCCTGCGGGTGGCGCTTGGCGCATTCGAGCATCTGCGTGAGCGCCTCCACGGGCCTCCCCTCGCGATCCAGAAAGACCGCATAGTCGATGCGCGGCACGGTGCTGTGCGGGTCGAGGCTGATGGCCCGCTGATACTGGTGCTCGGCTTCGTCCAGCTTGCCGCGGGCATCGGCGAGCACGGCCAGCTGCATGGCCCCGGTGGGCTGATCGCCCTGATGCTTCGCGGTCGCCTCCAGCTCGCGGACGACGTCGGCGGCATCGGGCATCCGCACGAGGCTGTCGACGAGGGGCCAGGCGGCCGCGCGGCGCACGAGGCGGCTCGGGTCGTGAATCATGCCGATGGCCTCAGCGCCGAGCAGTCGGGCGGCCGCCGCGCGCACCATCGCGTTTTCATCCTGCGCGGCGCGGCGCGCCTCGGCGAGGATGTCCTTGTACAGCGGAGAATCGGGCTGATTCGCCTCCGCCTCGCGGGCCAGCAGCTCCAGCAGGGTGGCGCGCCAGGCCGGCACCTCCTCCGCCCGATAGGCGCGCAGCAGGTCGGCGGCGTTGCCCCGGCCCTCCTGCGCGGCCCAGACGGCCCGCGTGCGATCGCGCTGAGCAGCCATCTTGGGGTTCGGGCCGTAGGTTTTGGCGACGGCCGCCGCCGCCCAAGCGTCATCGCGGTCGCGGTGGCACATGGTGCAGGCGTTGGGAATGCCCAGCTCGAGGCTCAGCTGCGGATCCGGTGAGTTGAAGGAGTGGTCGCGGCGCGGGTCGCGCGCCATGTAGGGGCTCTTGGGCATGTGGCACTCCACGCAGGTGGCGCCGGCAGAACCGGCGGGGCAGGGGCTGTGCGTCGCCATGTCGATGACGGGGGCTGCCACGCCGTTGACCTCCGTGCCCGTGCCGTGGCAGCGCAGGCAGAGCGAGTTGTCCTCCTGCGGCAGGCGCAGCTGCGCCGTGTGCGGGTCATGGCAGTCGAGGCAGGTGACGCCCGTGCGCCCCATGCGGCTCAGGCGCAGCCCCGTCTCGCAGTAGTCCTCATCGCGCTGCATGCCGTTGGGCCAGAAAATGCCGCGCACGAGCGGCAGCTCGAGGCGAAAGTGCTCATCGAAGCTGTCGCCGACGCAGAACGCATCGTCGAGCTCCTCGCGGCGGGCGTGGCAGGTGGCGCAGTTGTCGTGAATCTGCCGGGGCGTGAGCTTGCGGTCGCCCTTCGCCACCATGCAGCCGTCGCTCGCGTCGGGGTGCGCGGCCAACTTGTGGCACTGAATGCAGGTGACGCCCGGCTCCGTCCAAGAGGAGGCGTAGGCGTCCGTCGCCTCATCGTAATTTTTGTGAAAGCCCGTCATGTGGCACCACGCGCACTGCGAATTCCAGTTCATGCCGCGCCCCAGCCAGTGGCCCCAGTCGCCCGCTCGGCGGCTCGCCGCGCCCTCGCGCGACAGACGCTCATCATCCGCGAACATATCGAACCACTCCAGCTTCTGCGTGTCCCACGCGGCACTGGGAGTGTGCAGAGCCCCGCGCTCCCCCCGCACGAGATACTGCACCAGCGGCGTGCGCCCCAGCACGGAGTGTACGTCGAAGCTCTTGCCGGATTCGCCGTCCTGAATCACGAGGCCTCCGTCGCGCGCCGTGCGGAAACTCAGCTTCGAGCCGTGGGCCGTGTAACTCTGGCCGTGAAAAGGCTCCGAATCCAGCGCGGGATCAACCTGGCGCCAGGCCCAGGCGTGATCGCTGCCCGCCCAGTCCTCAAACTCCTTGGCGTGGCAGGCGGCGCACTGAAGGGAGATCGGCACGGCCTGCTGATTCCAGTGGGCACTCTGCCCCTCGTAGGCGGGTTTTGTCGACTCCTCGCTGCGATCGCAGGCGGGGAGGAGCAGGGTGAGAGCCGGCAGCAGGGGGAGAAGCCTCATGGCGGCATTGTAGCATACAGGCTCCCTCAGGGCAAACGATTTCCGCGCCACCGCCGGCTTCCGCCGCGCTGCGCAGACGCCGCGGCGAGCTTGGGGGCTCGGGCCTTCGACGCTTGCCGGGCACGCTTTTCAGTCGCCGAAGCGCACGGCCTGCCCGTCGGCACTCAGGCGCAGAAAGGCCGCGCGGTGCACGAAGCCCTCGCTCTGCCCGGGCTCGGGCAGGCGGATGAGGTAGAGACCGAGGTCGAGAACCTCCGCGCCGCCTGCGCAGCTCTGGCGCAGCAGGTGGATGACGAGGCGCAGGTCGCGCGTCTCCTGAGCCGTCAGCAGATCGGCGCTCAGGCTGCTGATGCGCCCGTGGTCGGCCTGCCAGCGCAGAGCCACTTGAGCACCCTCACCTCCGGGAAGAGGGAAGAGCACGCGCTCCGTGCCGCGTCGGGCCGGCAGGCGGTCGTCGACGCCCTCCAGCGCCTCGCGGTAGAGGGCGAAGTCCGCCGCAAGGCTGAGCTCGCCGTCGCTGCTTTGCAGCAGATCGACAGGGGCGGGACTCGGGTGACCCTGCTCCGCGGACTCATGTTGCTGAGCGGACACCGGGGCGCAGGGAACGGGGGCGCAGGCGGCTGCCCCGGCCGCCTCCGACGCGCTGGGGACACCGGAGGAGTTGCGGGCTCTGCGGGCATCAAGAGCACGAAAGCTGTTGCGTGCACCGGTGGAGCCGTTGGCATGGCCGGCGCCTCGGGCCACGCAGGCGTCACGGGGCGCCGGCATCTTGCGGGTGTTTCGGGGCTCCGTGTCTCGGGTGTCAGCGGTGCCCGGATTGCCGAAGGAGCCGGGGGCCTCAGCATCTTCCTGGTCGGCCTCTTCTTGGTCAGCATTTTCCTGGTCGGCCCCAGTGTCGCGTTCGGGGGTGCCGTAGGCGACGGTATCCTCGGCGGAGAGGGGGGCTGCCGCCCTATTGGCGGGCGCGAGGGGCGCCTGAGCCACCGCATCAGCGTCCGGACGGCACAGATCGCGCAGCCGAACTAGAAGGGAGGTGCTGCGCAAGCGATCTTGAACAGCGTCGCGCCGCCGCGCTTTCGCAGTGGCATGGTTCGCTTGTTCACTCATCGCGAGCGGAGCCGCGGAAGAGAGCGCCTCACGGGTGCGAACCGAAGGAGCGCTCGCCGCCCCCGCCGACGGGCAAGCCTCCGGTGCGGACTTGCCATGCCGAGGCTGCGCCGCTGCGGTGGCTGCGGCGTTGGCTGCGAGCGGTGCGACTCCTCCGGCTCTCATGTTCGCCGGAGCAGCGGGTATGGCGGCTGCTCGGGCCTCCGGCCCGCGCCCGTCCGTCATGGAGGAAGCGGTGAGGGCGGAGGGCTCAGAAAGGGCTGCAGGAGAGCTGAGGGGGGCGGCGGGGGCATCACCGGGTTGGACTCCGGCTTGTGCCGCCGCCGGAGTGGGGCGAAGCAAGAGGTAGGCTTGGATGCCGGCCAGCAGGACGGCGGCAGCCAACAGGGCCCAGGTGAGCCGGGAGAGAAGGGGTTTGTTCATGTGCGTCACGCAGGTGTGGGGTGAGGTGTGTGGGGGTGGG
>ERZ772860.132-NODE-132-length-72093-cov-16.723660_pt1 | contig 72093 bp, 56 predicted proteins | sample MGYA00511342_ERZ772860 | MGnify/ENA primary metagenome ERZ772860 (study PRJEB29015, sample SAMEA2737665) | human gut metagenome | biome: human gut; feature: human-associated habitat; material: faeces | place: China | collected 2012 ... | reverse complement strand
CTCAGACAACGAGTGCTCCGCAGTCACCTGAGAGGTGAGCTCGTTGAGAGCTTACCTCACGAGGGGCACAACGAGCGCGAAAGCCCCTCACGCAGGGGACAAAGCGCGCGAAAGGCCCTCACGGCATGTTGCCGCGAGGCTTGCAGCCAAGGGGGATGTTGCTGAGGGTATTGTTGCCGCGGGCTATGATGCCCGCGGGCGAATGGCCCTGACGAAAGAGATCAAAGGCGGCGGCAGAGGCACGCGCGGCGCGAATCAGGCGGGATCCGCACTGCCGCTCTTCACGGGCTCGGTTTCGCCGTCCTTCGCCGCAGCAGCGTGAGCGAGGCGGTTTTTCTCGCGCACGGCGAGGGCCATCTGAATGGCGTTAGCCACGTTGTGGAAGAAGACGTAGCAAGCGGGCGCCACGGAGGCCAGAGGCGTTGCAAAGGGCTGGTTGGCGATGTAGAGGGTGAGGATGGTGTTTTTCTGCCCGAGGGCCTGCGAGCACTCGCGCTTGAGCTTGGGGTAGCCCAGCCAGTAGCCGGCCACGAAGCCGAAGGCGCAGATGCAGGCGGCGGCCAGAGCCATGGGCCAGATGTCATGCCAGGAGTAGTGCATCTGCAGCATGCGCTCCGTGCTGATGGCCGCAATGAGCGTGAGGTTCCAGATCCAGATACCGAGCGAGAAATCGCGCAGCTTGGGCGCCCAGAGCTTGCTGGGCGGGTAAATCAGGCGGATGACGCAGGCCACGAGGGCCGGCACGACCATGATGTAGATGAGCTGCTGGCCGACGAGGGAAGCCAGCGTCGCGTAGGAGAGGCCGGGGTCGTGCACAACGAAGGGCAGCACAAAGGGAGTGAGCACGGCAAAGACGACCTGACTGAGCAGCATGGCCGTGGCGCTGAACTCGATGTCGCCGCCGATGATGCCGACGATCATGGGGCTGGCGGCGGCAATGGGAGCAGCGCCGCAGTAATAGAGAGCTTCGGCGAGCACGGGGTAGCCGAGGCTTTTGGCGATAAACCAAGAGCCGATGCCGATGAGCTGGATGCACAGGAAGATGAGGATGTGCATCCACGTGGGCTTGAGCTTGCGGAGCTCAACGCCGATGAAGGTGACGCTGAGCATCAGGCCGATGCCGATGGGTTGCAGCCAGTAGAGCTGCGAGAGGGATTCGTGGAAAACGCCTCCGACGAGGAAGGAGAAGATCATCAGAATGCTGCGAATCTGCCCTTTCATAACGGAGGAGCCATACCACGTCCAACTGCTTTTTTCAAGTTCAATTTGCAACTTTTCAGACACGAAGGGCAACTTTTCTCTCCCCGCTCCTCGCTGAGGCGGAGCTTCTCCTCTCCCGGCATCTCAGCCGGAGGAGGAGAAGAGGCATGCCCGGGCGTCTCCCGCGCCTCGGCGGCCTTTTCTCGCGCTTCTCCACACCTTTCCCTCCGGGTGTTGTCCCCAGCTCAGACGCCGCTCTCCGTACGCCGCACGCCGTACTCCGCTCCCGGCGCCGACTCCGTTATCGCCCTTCCCCCGCCTCGGGGCGCTGGCGTCGCACCCCGGCTTGCCGGCTTGTGAGCTCCTCGATGGCGCCGCCCTCCCCTGCTTCGGCGGCCTGAACGGCAGCTGCGGAGGGGCAGGAGCGCCAAGTGGGGGCGGAGGGTCGATGGCGAAGGCGCGCCTTGACGGCGGGGCCCTCCTGTGGTAGAGTGCGTTCATGGCCGAATCCCTCTACACGCGCATGGCCGAGACGCCGGTCACGAGCTTTGATCTCTCGCTGCGTCCGCCCGCCTTCAGCGAGTTCTGCGGGCAGGAGAAGGTGAAGGAGAGGCTCATGCTGATGGTGGCGGCGGCCAAGATGAGGGATGACGTGCTGGATCACGTGCTGCTCAGCGGGCCGCCCGGGCTCGGCAAGACGACGCTGGCCAACATCATCGCCAACGCCGTCGGCCACAAGCTGCACACGACCTCGGGGCCGCAGATCGAGAAGGCCGGGGATCTCGCGGGGATTCTCACCAACGTCGAGCGCGGCGATGTGCTCTTCATCGATGAGATTCACCGCCTGCACCCGGCCATTGAGGAGTATCTCTACCCGGCCATGGAGGATTTTCGCCTCGATATCATCATTGATCAGGGGCCGAATGCGCGCTCGATTCAGCTCAATCTGCCGAAGTTCACGCTCGTGGGCGCGACGACGCGCTCGGGCATGCTGACGGGCCCGCTGCGCTCGCGCTTCGGGCTGGTGAATCGTCTGGATTATTATTCGGCCGAGGAGCTCTGCCTGATTCTGCGCCGCTCGGCAGGTCTGCTCGATGTCGACATTTCAACGGAAGGGGCTCTGGCGATCGCCCGTCGCTCGCGCGGCACGCCCCGCGTGGCCAATGCCTTGCTGCGCTGGGTGCGCGATTACGCTCAGGTGCGCGCCGACGGCCGCATCACTGATGAGGTGGCGCTCGCGGCTCTCGGGATGCTCGACATTGACGACGACGGCCTCGATGAGATGGACAAGCGCCTGCTGGAGACGATGATCTACAAGTTTGACGGCGGCCCGGTGGGTCTGTCGTCGCTCGCGGTGGCCGTAGGGGAGGATGAGTCGACCATCGAGGATGTGCACGAACCCTTCCTCATCATGCAGGGCTACATCAAGCGCACGCCCCGCGGTCGCGAGGCGTTGCCGGCTGCCTACCGCAAGGTGGGGGCGGCGCCGGGCGGTCAGGGCGAGCTGCTCTGAGCTCCGCCGACGGAGGCCGACGAGCTCCGAGGAGCACCGCCCTCCGCCCGGCTTTGCGTAACGCATCCCGCGCAGCTTCGCGTAACGCCTCCCGCTCAGCCCCATCCACCGCCGCCTCCCGCACGCCTTCCGCAGCGCTTGGCGCGGCTCCGGCTGCGCCGCGGGATGGGCACGGGCCGCCGTCAGCGGACGCGCCCGGCACGGGCCGCGTCTCCCGTCCCCTTCCCCCCCCTCCCCTTCCGATCCACTCATTCGCCTTCCCCCACCCCCTCTCAGAACCATGATGAAACACACGCTGCTCTGCCTCGCCACCTGCCTGACGATGATCGTCGGGCTCAACTCCTGCACCGCCTGGCGCATGCGCGCCCAAGTGCGCGAATCCCAAACCGTCGCCCTCGATATCGGCCACTACTACCACCCGGAGCGGGGAGGCCAGGGCGCGCGCACGCCCGATGCGCGCTTCGGCAGCATTGAGGAGTGCGAGTTCTGGTACCGCTATGCCGGCGAGGTCAAAAAGGTGATCGAAGACGCCGGCTTCACCTGCATCATCTGCAACCGCGGGGCGGCCCCCACGGATCCCGAGCTCGCCGCCGCGGGCAAGGCGGCCGGCGTGCATCAGGTCAACACGCCGGAGGTCGGGGCCGTGTACCGCTCCAGCCAGCACCCGCACCGCATGGCCGTGGGCATGCTCAGTGTCAACTATGCGCTGAGCTGCAAGCCGGCCTGCGTCGTCTTCCTGCACCACAACAGCAACTCGGAGGACTGGAAGGTCTGGACGCGCGGGGCCTTTTACTGCAATGAGGAGGGTGTCGAGATGGCCGAGACGATGGCCGAGGTGATGGATGAGCGCATTCTCGATCACGGCATGCCCAACGGCGGGGAAAAGTGCCGCGTCATCGTGCGCGACAACGGGCGACTCGGCGGCGGTGACTGGCTCAACGCCTGCGAGGAGTCCTACGTGCCGGCGGCCATCACCGAGGTGGCCTTTCTGTCGAATCCCGAGCACGCCCGCTTTCTGAGCAAGGATGCGAACGCGCGGCGCTACGCGCGCGCCATCGGCGAGGGCATTGTAACCTACATGCGCAATCGCTGACGCGCCGTGGGCATCCTCCCCGGATGGGCGCAGCTCTTTCGCTAGGCTGACACGCACATCGCCACCGCTCTGCCGCTGCCGCTCCGGCCTTCCTGAGCAGCCTTCCCGAGCTCGCATCGGCTCGCCGTCGGCGAGGCGGAAGCCCACACGGCAGCGCTTGTCCGTCAGGAGGCGAAGCCGCGCTCCGGCGGGCATCCGTCCGAGGGCTGCCGCACGCCGAGGACGCTCAGCAGCCTGCGGACGCGCCGCAGCGGCGGTCCTCCGCCAGAGCGTCGATGAGGCGCTGCACGCGCGGCCCGGGCAGGATGCCCATCTCCATGGCGTTCATCACGTAAGCGAAGGAGCTGCCGCGCTCCGGCTCGCAGAAGGCATGGCAGCCGCCGGCGCCGGCGTGCCCGAAGCCGCCCTCGCCGAAGAGCTCGGCAGGCTCGCACATGCAGCCGCAGGTGAAGGAGGTCGGGCGCATGAGGATGCGATCAAATCCGCTGCTGCGGCACTCGCCCATCCATTCCGCGACTTCGGGCGGGTAAGGGCTGCCCGGCAGCTGCCCCAGCAGCACCTGATAAAAAGCGGCCAGTCCGCGCGCCGAAGCCACGCCTCCCTTCGCGGGCGAGGCGCTCTCCCAGGCGGCGGGGGTGTTCATCTCCCGCGCGCCGTTGAGCCCGATGATGCTGTGGAAGGCGGCCCAGACCTCGGTGGAGGGGTCGAAGAAGGCCCGGTAAAAGGGCCCGCTCGGCAGGCGGCTGCCGCGGGACAGGTGCGGCGCGCGCAGCTCGGCGACGCGCCCGCGCTCGCTGACGGGCAGGCCGATGTAAAAGTCGAGCCCCAGAGGCGCGCGCACGCGCTGCTCCCAGAAGGCGCCGAGGCGCTGCCCCGTCAGCTCCAGCATCAGCACGTCGATCATCGGGCCGATCGTGTGCGGGTGGTAGCCGTGCTCCGGCGGCCCCCAGTGCGGATGGCTGTGCTCAATGGCGTAGCGGCAGGCGTCCAAGTCGAAAATTCCCGCCGTGACGTCCAGCGCCGCCAGCCCCGACTGGTGCGAGAGCAGCTCCGCAATCGTCAGGTGCGGGGCCGGAAACTTCGGCCAGAGGTCGCCGACCTCCAGCTCCGGGCTCTGGCAGCAGTCATAGAGAGCCAGCAGCAGGCAGGACGCCGACGCAGCCTTGGTGGCGGAAAAGACGGGCACGAGGGTCTCGGGGCCCCAGGGCACGCCGTCGCGGGCTTCTCCACCGCAGAGGCTGAGCACCTCACGCCCCTCGTGCCAGAGGCTCAGGGCGGCGCCGCGCTCGAGGCCTTCGGCGAAGTTCTGCGCGAAGGCCGCGCGCAGGTGCGGGAAGGTATCCGGGGTTGTCGTCATGGCAGGAGGCCGGGATGCGGCCTTTGAAGGGAGGAGGGTGAGGAGGGGGAATGAGGAAGGAGCCGAAAGTCTCAGGCGCTCGGAGAGCCTCTCAGGAACTCGCAGAGCCTTCGGGCTCGATGCTCAGCACGATGGCCACTCCCCGTTCCACCCGGAAATGGACTTCGCAGGGGGCGAAGGAGAGGTGATAGACGCGCTCGGGGTCGTTCTGGTAGGCCGGGCGGGGATCCTGCGCCAGCGTCTCTTCGAGCGCCTCTCGCCAGTGAGGGGGCAGATGCGGCGGCAGCAGGGAGTCGGGGAGGGAGATGCTCAGCAGGCGACGCTCGACGGCGGTGAAGCCGCCGGTGGCGTCGGGGATGGCGTCCGCATAGGGAACGTAGGGCTTGATGTCGTAGATGGGGCTGCCGTCGACGAGATCAGCGCCGGACACGCGCAGGACGGGGCCGGGCAGCAGCTCGAGGAGGCGGACGACGGAGAGCCCCAGGCCGTTCGGGCGAAAGGGTGAGCGCGTCGCAAACACGCCCCGCCGCTCATTGCCGCCGAGTCGCGGCGGGCGGACGGTGGGCTGCCAGCGATCCCCGTTGCGGTCAAAGCCCCAGATGAGCCAGATGTGCGAGAAGCCCTCGAGGCCGCGCACGCAGCTCTCGTCGCGGAAGGCCGACTCGAACACGATTTCGCTGATGACGTGGGGCGCGAGATTGCCCTGGCGGGGCACGCCGAACTTTTCTCGGAAGGGCGAGCGAATGTGCGCGACGGGCACCATGCGCGTCAGAGGCCGAAGAAATCGCTCATCACCTGCCGGTAGACGCCGCGCTTGAAAGACGGCAGGGCGTCGAAATCAAAGTCCGCCGGCTGAATCCAGCGATAGGAGCAGAACTCCTTGTTGTCGAGCCAGGGCTCGGCCTGATCGCTGTGCATCCGGCAGAGGAAGTAGTGCTGCTCCTGCCCGGCGTAGGGGATGCCGCGCTTGCGCAGCACGCGCTCGCGCTCCTTGGGCGGGTAGTCGTAGCGGTAGGGCCCGTGCTCGGCGATGACGTCGTATTCATTCGGGCGGAAACCCGTCTCCTCCATCCCCTCGCGGCAGGCCGCCTCCATCGGAGCCTCGCCCTTCTTGATGCCGCCCTGCGGAAACTGCCAGGCGCCGGCAGGCTTGACGCGCTCGCATACGAGAACCGTGCCATCTGAGCGCTGATAGATGATGGCGGCATTGGGGCGGTAGAGTTCCGTGGTGTGTGACATCGTGTGTACCGTGGTGGGAATCAGCCGAAAGAGAGCCGTGGCGGCGCGGGCATTGTAGCCTAAAACGCCGAGGCAGGCAAGCACATTACCGTGAGCATTCCCTCAAGCCGCTCAGCCTCGCTGCTGCCAGACGGCCCCGTTGGCGTCGCTGGGCATGCGCCAGTCGCCGCGCGGCGAGAGGGCGATGGTGCCGACCTTCGGGCCGTCGGGGATGCAGCTGCGCTTGAACTGCTGGGAGAAGAAGCGCCGCAGGAAGGTGTTGAGCGTCTTGTCGATGAGCTCGGGAGGGTACTCGTCGGCAAAGGCCAGACAGGCCAGCGCGCGCAGCTTGTCGGGTTCGGCGCCGTACTTGATGAAGTGGTAGAGGAAGAAGTCGTGCAGATCGTAGGGGCCGAGAATGTCCTCAGTCTTCTGCTCGACGCTGCCGTCGTCGGCCGGCGGCAGAAGCTCCGGGCTCACGGGCGTGTCGATGACATCCTGAAGCACGGCGGCCAGCTCGCGCGAGCTCTGCTCCGCCACGTGAGAGATGAGGCAGCGGATGAGCGTCTTGGGGATCGAGCAGTTGACGGCATACATGCTCATGTGGTCTCCGTTGTAGGTGGACCAGCCCAGCGCGATCTCCGAGAGGTCGCCCGTGCCGACGACAAGACCTCCGGTGAGGTTGGCGTGGTTCATCAGGATCTTGGTGCGCTCGCGCGCCTGCACGTTCTCGTAGGTCACCGTGCGCTGCGAGGGGTCGAAGCCGAGCTCGCGGAAGTGGTGCAGGCAGGCCTCGCGGATGTTCACCTCCTTGAAGGTCGCGCCGACGAGCTGAATCATCTTCACGGCATTTCCGTAGGTGCGGCCCGTCGTGCCGAAGCCCGGCATCGTGATGGCGAGAATCATCGACGGATCCTTGCCCAGCATGCGGCAGGCCCTGCAGCACACCAGCAGCGCCAGCGAACTGTCCAGTCCGCCGGAAATCCCGATCACCAGCGAGCGGGCCTTCGTCTGCTCCATGCGGCGCGCCAGACCGGCGGCCTGAATGTTGAGGATATCTTCGCAGCGTTGGCTGCGCACTGCGGGCGGCGGCAGGAAGGGCCGGGGAACGAGGCCCGCGTGGCTGAGGTCACAGGTGTCCGGCAGAGCGCTGAGCTCCACGCGGCGCACGCCGCGCCATGCCTCCGGCAGCTCGGCATCGTGGAAGGAGCTCTCGCTCATGCGGGCATTGCTGAGGCGCGCGAGATCGAGATCGGCCACGATGTAGCTGCTCTCGCGCATGAAGCGCGTATTCTCGGCCACGATGCGCCCGTTGTCGGCGATGAGCGCATGGCCGCTGTAGACGACGTCCTGCGTGCTCTCGCCGATGCCCGCCGATGCAAACACATAGCCGGCCAGACAGCTGCCGCTCTGCTGCGCCACCAAGCGGCGGCGGTACGAGGCCTTGCCCGCCAGCTCGTTGCTGGCCGAGGGGTTCAGAATCACCCGAGCGCCCTGAAGGCAGAGGCGGCTGCTGGGCGGGATCACCGTCCAGAGGTCCTCGCAGATCTCAATGCCGAAGACGAGCTCCTCCGCATCGGCGAAGAGCAGATCCGTCCCGATCGGCACCGTGCCGAATCCCGGCAGCGACAGCTCGCTGACCGGCAGCTTGGAGGCTGGGAGGAACTGGCGCTTCTCGTAAAACTCGCGATAATTCGGCAGCACGGACTTGGGGACAAAGCCCAGCACGCGCCCGCCCTGCACGACGGCTGCGACGTTGTAGAGGCCGTCCTGCACGACGAGAGGCAGCGAGACGACGGCGACGGGGGAGTGCCCGTCGCGGCTGAAGCGAGCCGTCTGCTCCGCAAAGCTCTTCAGGCCGGCGAGAGCCGCCTTTTGAAGGCGTCGCTGAAAAAAGAGGTCACCGCAGCTGTAGCCCGTCAGGCAGAGCTCGGGGAAGAGCACCACCTGCGCCCCGCCCTGAACGGCGGCCTGCATGCTGCTCACGAGGCGCGCGACATTGTATTCCACATCGGCGACCCTCACGGAGGGGGTCACAGCGGCGAAGCGATAATATCCGAAGCTGCTCATTCTGCGAAACAGTCTAGCACAGCGCGGGGCAAAGTCAAGATCGGAAGCGTCGCTCGCGGACTCCGAATTCGCGGGCCTCCCTCATCCGCCCGGCTTCGGATTCGGCAGGCCTTCCGAATCCCTCGCTCCCCGATCGTCCCGAATCAGTCGCGCCCCACACCTCCCGAATCTCTCTCCTCCCGCACCCGCGGCGCAGGGACTCGACTCCTGCGGTCCTCGAACGCACCCGCCGGAAGCGGCGGGCGATTCTCTTGGGGCCGGGGCCCGCCCGAGGCAGCCAGCTGAATGCACCCCGAGGAATCCGCCGCGCCGAGCACACCGCGCCGGGCCCTTGCCGAGTTCACACCGCCAATGCTGATCGGCGGATCAGCGCTGGGGCATCATCTTGGCCTCCGTATGCTCGCGCAGCAGCTTCTGCCCCCAAGCGGGATTATCCGAGTAACGGGGCGCGGGCGTCGCGTTCAGGTAGGCGTCGAGCTCGCGCGCAAGACAGCGCAGGATTTCGGGCTCGGAGGCGGAGCGATCCCGCTGCTCGGTGGGATCCTCGCGCAGGCAGTAGAGGCGCGGAGGCACGCCCTTCGCGCGCAGCAGCTTCCAGCCGTCGGCGAGGATGGCGTTCGTCTCAGCCGTGCACCACTCCAGACGGCGTCCGGCGGTCGGCTCTCCCCGAAGAGCGGGCAGAAGGCTGCGGCCGTCCATGGCGTCCGGAGCATCCTGATCGTTGAGATCCAGCACCGTGGGCAGGACGTCCATCAGAGAAACCAGCTTGCGACAGCGACTGCCGGGCTTGAACGCATCGGCGGGCAGCGCGGGGCCGGGCTTTTCAGCAGCACAGCTCACGATGAAGGGCACGCGCACCCCGCCGTCGTAGTGCAGGCGCTTGTGGCCTCGCCAAGGGGCGTTGCTGGCCGGGGCCTCGGGGGCACCGCCGTTATCGGACATGAAGAAGACGAGGGTATCCGCAGCCACGCCCTGCTCGCGGAGCGCCTCGACAATCTGCCCCACGCCGCGATCCACGGCGTGAATCATGGCGCAGTAATGCAGGCGATCACCCGCCGGCACGGGAGCTCCCTGAGCCGCTGCGTGGCGCTTCGTGGCCTCGCGATCCGCCGACAGAGACTCCAGCGGCCAGTGCGGCGCGTTGTAGGCGACGAAGAGGAAAAAGGGCTGCTTGCGAGCCCCCTGCTCGCGGATGAAGCGCAGCGCCTCGCGCGTCACGTCGTCCGTCAGATAGCTGACCTGCGGCGTGGGGTCGTAGTTGGAGACGATGCGGCTGGGGTTGAGCCCCTCCTGCTCCTTGGCCATCGGGAGGTAGGAGCGCGAACCGCCGAGGAAGCCCCACCACCGGGCAAAGCCGCGATCCTGCGGCCGCTGGCCTTCCGTGTGCCCCAGGTGCCACTTGCCCACCACGCCGCAGCAATAGCCCAGCGGGTTGAGGTAATCGGGCAGCATGCGCTCCGTGGTCGGCAAGCCGTAGCGGCTCTCGGGCAGATTGGGGTCTTTCCAGTTGGGGTTCATCGTGATGCCGTAGCGCTTCGGCTGGCGCCCCGTCATCAGAGCCATGCGGGAGGGCGCGCACATGGGGGCCGCCGCGTAGGCGCGCTCGCAGAACACGCCCGTCTCGGCAAGGCGGTCGATATTCGGACTGAGCACTTGGCGGGATCCCGTGCAGCCTAAATCACCGTAACCGAGGTCATCGGTCATAATCACCACGACATTCGGTCGCGATGGAGCGGCCTGAGATGCCGCCGTGGCACAGGCAGCGGTGCAAGCTGCAGTGCAGCAGGCAGCCGCCGTGAGCAGAGAGAGCAACAAACGGAGCATGCCCCATTCTCCCAGCCGGGCCCCCCGGCGTCAAGCCCTTTTCGTCCTGCTGACAGAGGGGGGACGAAGCGCAGCGAAAGGAAAAGGGCACCGAGCCCGTCCCCCGCGGCGAATCCCCAGCAGTCCCCCCGAGGTGCCGCCGGCGCCGTTGGCGCGACTTCCGGTTGGCGAGCCCACGGCCTTGAACGACCCCCGCCGGGCGCACTCTCAGAGCGGCTCACCCTCGGTCCTGCCCCTCTCGTCCCTCTCTGCACGGAGGCGATGCCGCCGCTCACTCCGCCGCGGCATCGTCGGCCGGCTCGAGGCGATCGGCGGCCTTCTTCAGCTGCTCGATGTACTGGTCGACCTCCCAGCCCTTGTAGCAGGAGAGGTTGTCCGCCACCGTGCCGTCGGGCAGGACGATCGCGCCGCTGGGCTTAGCCGTGCACTGATATTTGGGCATCGGCTTGCCGCTGATGTAGCCGCAGCCGATACCGCGGCTGCGCTTGAGCTTCGGGTTGTTGAGGATCTCTTTTTCAAAGACCACGCAGACGGGGCAGGTTGCCGGGTCGCTGTAGACCATCCAGACGGGCAAATTGTGCTTTTTGCCGAAAGCGAGGGCGGCCTTCTCAGAGCGGAACCACTTGAACACGGCCTTGGCGCGAGCCGCCTTCCTCTTGGCCGCCTTCTTTTCCGCCGCCAGCTTCTTGCGCTCCGCCTTGCTGAGGTCGCCGTGGCTTGCCTCGGCGCTCGGGGACGGATTGGCATCAGCTGCTGCGGGCAGCGGCGCGAGCGTCAGGCAAAACGCCGCCGCGACCAGCGATGAGAACAAAGCTTGCATCTTCATGTCGGCATGATGGCACGCCGCCGGCGGAGCGTCAAGCGGAAATCGCGCTCCATGCGCCTTCGCCGATCGCGCCGCGAGGCTCCTTTGCACCGCAGGGCCCCTTCGCACCGCTCTCCCTCAGAGCTCGGCCCGGGGCTCCCGCCCCCGAGCGTGCACACGAAGCACGGAGGACGGGGCGGAGCTACGCGAGGCTTGCCCGCCGGACGCTCCGCCCGAGCCACTCCTCCTTTTTCGTGAACATCGGCAAGGGCGCGTCGGGAGCCGCACCACCCTTGACCAGTCAACGCTCCTGTGCTAGAGTCACGGACATGGAACGATCGGAACAAAGCAAGATGCTCCGCGGGGAGCTCTTCGACGCCAATGACAGCGAACTTTTAGCCCTGAGGGTTCAGGCCAAACACCTCTGTTACCAATTCAACCACACGGACCCGGCCGATGAGGCCACCCAGCGGGACATCCTCAGCCGGCTCATCGGCCGCATCCGCGGGCAGGCGATGATTATGCCCAATTTCTGGTGCGACTACGGCTCCAACATCGAGCTGGGCGACGGCGTCTTCATCAACCACGACTGCGTCATTCTCGACGGCGGCAAGGTCACCTTCGGCGACAACGTGCTCGTCGGCCCGCAGTGCGGCTTCTACACCGCCTCCCATCCCGCCGATGCGGAGACAAGGCGCACCGGCGCCGAATACAGCCTGCCCATCAGCATCGACGCCGGCGTCTGGATCGGCGGCGGCGTCAAGGTGCTGCCCGGCGTCCACATCGGTGAAAACAGCATCATTGCGGGCGGCAGCGTCGTCACCCGCGACGTGCCGGCCAACGTGCTGGCCGGCGGCGTTCCCTGCCGCGTCATTCGCCCCCTGAGCGCGCCCGAGCAGCAGCCACTGCCGGGCATGGAGCGCTTTCGCGCCGCCCATCAGGAGGGCTGAACTCCTGAGCATCCTGCACATCAGGGGGCCGATCTTCAGGCTCCTTGCGCTTCAGGGAGACGCGGGCATCCGACGGCCTGAGCCTGCCGGACGAAACCGCGCCATCCTCACGCTGAGTCATCCTCACACCGCGCAAGACTCACCCCAAGCAAGACTCACTCCAAGCAAGACTCACTCCAAGCAAGACTCACACCGCGCTAACGCCTCCCCGAATTGACCGCTGCCGCGGACGGCCTCGTCACAACTTCGACCCGGAAGCAACCCTTCGCCGCGCCCCCCTCTCAGCGAAAGGCGACCTCCGGCGAGAGATGCTCCTTCCCCTGCCCAACTCAGCCCAGCAGCCACTTGCCGGGCACGACGCGCTTGAGCAGGGCCACGAAGCACCAGGTCACGGGCAGCACGATCAGCGCCGCAGCCGGCACCAGCAGTTCGCCGGGGATGCCCAGATCACGGCAGAAGGAGAAGGCCGGGCCGACGAAGAAGTAGTGCACGAGGTAGATCCCGAAGCCGCAGGAGGTGAGGTTGGCGAGCAGGCGGCGCAGCCACAGCGGAGAGTCCTGGATTTCGCGGAAGATGAGCAGCAGGCCCGTGACCATCAACGCGACATTCGGGCTGCAGAAAAAGAGGAAGACCTCGTGCGCCGGCACGTAGGGCGTGCCCGGGGTGGCCGGGGAGAGGGCCAGGCTCAGCATCTCGCCGAAGCCGTCGGCCGTATAGGACTCCGTCTGCACGACGCGGAAGCCGATCAGTGTGACGGCGTATCCGAGCGCGATGAGCACCACCCCCGCCGCCAGCGCGCGGCCGATACCGATGCGGCGGCCGTGGCGCATGAGGTGCCCCAGCAGGAGGTAGCCGCTGAAGCCGGCGAAGTAGTGCAGCATGCCGCAGTCGTTCCAGGCGCACACGCCCCAGAGCTCGGGCGTGGCCAGATTGATGTAGGGGATGAAGAGGGAAAACACCCAGATACCGAGCACGGCGTATTGCTCGGCCGGCGTGGCACGCTCCAGCCAGGCGGAGAGGATCGGGATGAAGAGGTAGAGGCCGATGAGCAGGTAGACGTACCACATGTGGACGGCGTAGAGGGAAAAGCTCAGCGGGATGCGGGCCACGTCGCCCAGCGCGCTGCTCAGCGCGCCGCTCGGCTCGGCCGCGGCAGAGACGAAGTGATCGGCCATGCTCGCGGGCTCTGCCCCGCCGAGGCCGAGGAAGAGCCAGGGGAAGAGGCAGTAGAGGGCGCTCCAGATGAGGAAGGGCCAGAGCACGCGGGTAATGCGGCGCTTCCAGAAGCGGAAGGTGGACTCGAGCGCCGGCAGCAGCAGCGCCCCGGTGATGCAGACGAAGAGGGGGACGCAGGCGCGCGTCGAGCTCTGCCAGACGGCTCCCCAGAAGCTCAGCTCGGCTGACGGCGCCGCGAGGGGATTGAAGAGCAGTGGGTCGCAGCAATGGCAGAGCACGACGAGGAAGAGGGCCAGCAGGCGCAGCCAGTCGAGCCAGAGGCAGCGCTGCATCAGCGCCGAGGATTCGCAGGTGAGCATGAGGCAGTTTACACCGAGCCGCGAGACGGCGTCAAGGGCAAAGAGGGGGAATGGGTGTCCCGGGGCTCGAGCAGTCCTTTCGCGGGGACAATTCCCGAGGGGAAAGCGCCCGAGTGGATAAGGCGCAGGGGGCGGCTTGCCGCTTCGAGAGCCCTCTTGCCGGGGCCCTGTGGCTTGTGTTGATCTCACGAGGCCCTTATTTGAGTCATACGAGGCCCGATTTGCCCTCCTTTTACTGTTGGCAAAGGGCGGCGGAAGTGCTACAATAGGGTATCACCCCCATGGCCGACCCCAGAAAAGCAAGCAGCAAGCGCACGACAGGCGAGACTGACATCAGTCTTGAGCTCAACCTCGACGGCAGCGGATGCGCCGCCATCGCCACCGGGCACCCCTTCTTTGACCACATGCTCCACCTCTTTGCCCGCCACAGCCTCATCGACATGGCGTTGACGGCACAGGGCGACCTCGAGGTGGATGCCCACCACACGGTGGAGGACACGGGCATCGTCATCGGTGAGACGATTGCGCGCGCGCTGAGTGACAAGCGCGGCATTCGCCGCTACGGCTGCGCCTACATCCCGATGGATGAGACGCTCTGCCGCTGCGTCATCGATCTCTCCAACCGCCCCTACCTCGAGTTCCGCGCGCCGGAGGGCGCGGCGGATGCCCCCAACATGCCCCTCTCGCTCACGGTCGAGTTCTGCCGCGCGCTGACGAACAATCTGCGCTGCAACCTGCACATCGAAGTCTTTTACGGGCGCGACGGCCACCACATTGCCGAGGCCGTCTACAAGAGCATCGCCCACGCCCTGCGCGACGCCGTCGCCATCGATCCGCGCACCGCGTCCCTGATTCCCTCCACCAAGGGAGCGCTCTGAGAGCCGATTCCTCACCACCCCTCCACCTCACCGCCCACAGGCCCGCCTCCTCCCGTCTGATCCTCCCCTTCCCTCCCGTCTTTCCCCTTTCTCCGCACCTCCCATTTTCCCCTCATCCGCACCTCATGAGCAAGCTTGGTATCATCGACTACGGCGCCGGCAACCTCTCCAGCGTTCGCAACTCCTTTCTGGCCGTCGGGGCCGCTTCGCAACTCGTGAGGAGCCCCGAGGATCTGGAGGGCCTCACGCACCTCGTGCTGCCGGGCGTCGGGGCCTTCGGGGACTGCGCCCGAGCCCTGCGCGAGCAGCAGCTCGACGAGGCCGTGCGCCGCTGGGTGGCCGAGGATCGCCCCTTCCTCGGCATCTGCATCGGCTACCAAATCCTCTTTGAGAGCGGTGAAGAGAGCCCCGGCGTTGCCGGCCTCGGCATCTTCCGCGGCCGTGTCCGCCGCTTCCCCGAGGGCGAGCTCAAGGTGCCGCACATGGGGTGGAATGAGGTGCACTTCCGTCACGCCGACGATCCCATGTGGGCCGGCATGGGCGAGAACCGCCACTTTTACTTCGTGCACTCGTATTACCCGGAGCCTGAGCAGCAGGACATCATTGCCGCTGACTGCTGCTACGGCGTCAACTTCGCGGCCGCCATCCGCTGCGGCAGGCTCGTGGCGACGCAGTTCCACCCCGAGAAGAGCCAGAAGCTCGGGCTGCAACTGCTGCGCAACTTCGCCGATTCTCCGGCCTGACGCTCTCGGACACCCCTCCGCCCCTCTCCCGCACTGCCCGCCCCATGAAGACGCTCGACCGCTACATCCTGCTGCAACTCATCGTCGTCACCGCGCTGGGGGTTCTCTCGCTGACGCTGCTGATGTTGCTCGGGCAGCTTTTCAAGGAGCTGCATTCTCTGCTGGTCGAGAGCGGGGCGCCGCCGAGCATCGTCGTCGACTTCATCCTTCAGGTCATCCCCTTCTCGCTGACCTTCACGGTGCCTTGGGGCTTTCTGACTGCCGTGCTGCTCGTCTACGGGCGCCTCGCGGCCGACAATGAGCTGACCTCGATGCGCATGGCGGGCTTGAGTCTCTGGCGGCTCAGTGCGCCGGCCATCGGCATGGCCGTCGTGCTCTCGGCGCTCTGCTACTACATCAACATCGAGGTCGCACCGCGCGGCAAACAGGCCATGAGCGAGCTTGTCATGCGCGCTGCAACGGACAACCCGCGCAACCTGCTCAACGCCTCGCAGAACGCCACGCGCATCGACAAGACGCAGCTCTACGTCGAGAACCGCCACGGCGATGACATTCTCGGGCTGCACGTCTACCCCATCGACGACAGCGGCAACCCCGTAACCGGCAGCGGCAACTTCGATGCCATGCATGCGGAAAAGGCCCGCATTGGCACCTTTGACGAGAAACAGCGCATTCTCTCTCTGGAGCTCGAGAACTGCACCATTGAGACGCACGACGGCGACATCACGAACCTCATCATGGTGGAGAGCATGCCGATGCGCATTCACATTCCCCTGCGCACGCACCGCAAGCTCAAGCCGAACCGCTTCACCAACAGTGAAATCAGCCAGGTGCTGCGGCACACGGAGCTGCTGCAACCCGTCGATCTGGAGGCTATGAGACGCTACAGCCTCGCCGCAGACAGCCATGAGAGCTTCCCCTGCGCCTCCTTCCTCTGGAACGCCGCGCGCTCAGACGCCTCCTACTACAAGGGCGGGATGAATGAGAAAAACATCAACGCCTTTGAGACCGAGGGCGTGCAGCGCGCCTCCTTCGCCTGCGCCTGCATCGTCTTCTCGCTCATCGGCGTGCCTCTGGCCATCACGGCGCGGCGACGCGACACCTCCACGGGCTTCTTTCTGGGCATCATGGTGGCCGCCATCTACTTTATGGCGCTCGTGCTCTGCGAACTGTCGCGCAAATCCGGCGGCATCACACCCTATATTGTGCTCTGGCTGCCGAACGTGATCTGCCTCGCCTTTGCCCTCTGGCAGCACCAGCGCGCCAAATACCGCGGCTGAGGCGCGCGACGGACGCAGCAGGTCGATGGGTACGGCAGCCGAGTTGTGAGCCGCCGCGGGTCGTCGGATTGCACTATGCGGACTCTGCCGTGAACGCGGCGGCCGGTTCCGCGCACATCGGGTTGGGGTGCCCGTTACTCTGCGGTATGGAGCCGACAGTGAGAGGGGATACCGAGTCCGGGGTCCGATGTGACTGCGCAGCATCCGGTCGGTTGAAGGGTGGCCTCTGTCCCTGAGGTTCTGCTGACTGCCAGTCAAGAGGGGAGAATCTCGCACGGCCCGGGCCCTCCTCCTCGAGATGACGGGATCAGTCAGACAACCATCCGGCGGCCTCGTCCGCCGGACTCATTGAGCCCCGCACACCCAACTGCCATCGACTCCTCACACGGTCGGCTCCGCCGATCCCCCCACAGCTACACCCGCGTACGCCCCGAGCTCACCCCTCAGTCCCCGCGGCGATACAGAGGGTCATCGCGCCGTCGAGCAAGAGAACGCAAATGCCGCGTCCCTCGGCGAGGGACGCGGCACGACTCAAAACATGAAAAAGACTTCAGCGAGGCGATCAGGGCTTGACCACCGAGGCCAGCACCACCGTGCCGTTGAAGGGCGAGGTGACGTTGGCGGGCAGCTGCACCTGGCTCATGCGCAGGGACTCGTTGAGCTTGATGCCCGTGATGTCGGCCTCGAGGTGGGTCGGCAGATCCTTGACGGCGGCGCGAACGGGCACCTCGTAGATGATCTGGTTGACCTGGCCGCCCATGCTCACGCCGACGGGGGTGCCCTTGAGGCGGAGCTCGATCTTGGCGCGCACGATCGTGTCGGGCGTCACCGTCTGGAAGTCGAGGTGCGTCGTGGCATCGTTGAGGAAGTCGCGCTGCACGTGCTTGATGAGGGTGAACATCTTCTCGCCGTCGATGTCGAGCTCGACGACAAGGCTGTCCGTCTCCTTGTCAGCAAGGAGGGCGCGAACGTCCGAGGCCTTGGCCTGGATGTTGATGTTTTTCTCGACGTGGGAGCCGTAGACAACGCCGGGCACGTAGCCCTGGGCACGGAGCGCATTGAGCTTGCCGGTGCCGACGAGATCGCGCTTGCAGACCTTGAGAGTGTACTCAGTCATGGTATCAGAATGGTATGAAATGATCGTTTGTGTGGAGTTCTTCCGACGTCGGTGCGTCCGATATCACCCGCCGGGTTGATCTCGCCCTCACCACGAGGCGAGAGCGGACCCGCAAGATGCCACAACACCCCCCTTTTGTCAAGGAAATTCAGCAAAAAAAACATTCAAGGCACCTTCCCTCCCCCGCCCTTCACGCCTCAGTCACCCTCGGTCCACCCCACCGCCGCCGGAGGCAGCCCCCCCACTTCCCCGCACCTTTTTCTCACCTTCACCCTCCTCACCACCGCACACCTTGAACTTTACCACAGAAGACCGACCTGTTCATGCCTCCCCCGCGCGCTCCCTCTGTCCACAGTCCTTTACCGGGGCCTCCGCCTCCTCTCCGGCCTCCGGCGTTCCCTCGAGCTCCCACTCCGGCCTCCGACATTGCCACGAGCTCCCACTCCGGGCAGCCACCCCTCTGTTTCCCTCCCTCTGTCCTGACGGAGACGTATCCCTCCACCTCGGCTGGAGAGCGCGAGGAGAAGCAGGGGCGGAAGCCTTCTCAGCTGCGCCGCATACCCGACGGCAGACGATCCTATCATGGCGCCTAACGCCGTCCCCCGCACGAGAACACAGAGCAACGGCAGGGCAATGGAGCAGCGTATATCGGCATTGTAAGCTCTTGTCAAGCGCCTCCTCCAGCGAGGTGCAAGGCCTTGTCTACACAGCCCGTCGCCCTCGGGAGACAGCTCCGAAAATTCGTTCTCATCGTCAAAAATGGCTTGAAAACGGCAGATTTCTGCATTACACTCCCGATGGGGCTTTTTTGCCCACAATAGTTCTCGCACCACCATGAATACCACCTTGAAATTACACGGACTCGTGGCCGCCACCCATACGCCGATGAATGCGGACGGCACCTGCAACCCCAACGCCGTCGATGCCCAAGCTGCCTTCCTCGCGTCGCAGGGCATCAAACTCGCCTTCATCACCGGCTCGACCGGCGAGTCTGCCCACATGCAGCTCACCGAGCGCAAGGAGAACATGGCTGCCTGGGGCGAAGCCGGCCCCAAGCACGGCATCCGCTTCGTCGTGCACACCGGCGGCAACTGCGTGCGAGACGGCCGCGAGCTGGCCGAATACGCCGTGAAGTGCGGCGCGGCCGCCACGGCGAGCAACTCCCCCTGCTACTTCAAGCCCGGCAGCCTCGATGCTCTCGTTGACTGCTGCGCCTATGAGGCCGCCGGAGCCCCCGAGCTGCCCTATTACTTCTACGACATCCCCGCTCTGACGCACGTCTCCTTCAACCCCTGCAAGTTCATGGAGGCGGCCGCCAAAAAGATTCCGAACTTCAGCGGCCTCAAGTTCACCAACCCCGATCTGGCGCTCTACATCGAGGCGCTCAACTACGAGGGCGGCAAATACGACTGCCCCTGGGGTGTTGACGAGTGGTTCCTCGGCGCCCTGGCCACGGGTGCACAGGGCGGCGTCGGTTCGTCCTTCAACTACGCGCCCAAGCTCTATCAGAGCCTCATCGCGGCCTTTGAGGCCGGCGACATCGCCGAGGCCCGCCACCTGCAGCAGCTCTCGGTGAAGATGATCAACATCATCGCTGCCAAGGGCTACATGGGCTGCTGCAAGGCCATCATGGGCTGGTGGGGCGTGGATCTCGGGCCGGCCCGACTTCCCATGGGCACGCCGGATCAGGCCACGCTCACGCAGCTGCGCGATGAGCTGAAGGCCATCGGCTTCTTCGACTGGGCCATCAACAAGTGAGACTCGGGTATCCGCACGGCTTCATCTGAAGAGAAACTCTCACACCACGAGAAAGACGATGGATACGAAAGCTCTCGGACAATTTTACCGCGACAAGCTGCTCGACGAGGTTGAGCCCTTCTGGTTCCCGCGCGCGGTTGATACCGTCAACGGCGGTCTCTACCACTGCTTTGATGCGGACGGCACGCTGGTGGACACGGACAAGAACGTATGGGCTCAGGGCCGCATGGCTTGGATGCTGCTCACCTGCTACAACAGCATCGAGAAGCGCCCGCAGTGGCTCCAGTACGCCGAAAGCGCGCTGAACTTCCTGGAGACGAAGTGCGTTGACCTGAGCGACGGCCGCATGTACTTCCACGTCACGGCGGACGGCACCCCCATTCGCAAGCGCCGCTACGCCTACAGCGAGTGCTTTGCCGCCATCGCGCATGCCGCCCACTACGGAGCGACGGGCGACGCGCGCAGCGCTGAGCGCGCCCGCCACTGGTTTGACATCTTCGCGGACATCTTCTTCACCCCCGGCAAGATGCTGCCCAAGACGACGGGGCTGCGCCCGACGGAGAACCTCGGCTGCCGCATGATCATGCTCGTCACCTGTCAGGAGATGCGCAAATACCTCGGCGACCCCGACGGCTTCTACACCGGCTGGATTGACCGCTGCATCGGCGACCTGCGCCGCCTCTTCATGAAGGAGGACATCAAGGCCGTCATGGAGAACGTCGCGCCCGACGGCTCCATCATTGACCACTTCGACGAGCGCACGCAGAACCCCGGCCACGCCATCGAGGGCGGCTGGTTCATCCTCGAGGAAGCTCGCCTGCGCGGCAACGATCCCGAGCTGATCGACACGGGCTGCAAGATGATCGACTGGTCGCTGGCGCGCGGCTGGGATCCGAAGTTCGGCGGTCTGCTCTACTACACCGACGTCTTCGGCGGCCCCGTGCAGGAGTACTGGCACAACATGAAGTTCTGGTGGCCCCACGATGAGGCGCTCATCGGCACCTGCCTCGCCTACGTCATGACGGGCGACGAAAAATACGCCGAGTGGCACCAGCGCGTTCACGACTGGGCCTTCGAGCACCTTCAGGATCACGAGCACGGCGAGTGGTTCGGCTACTGCGAGCGCGACGGCTCGCCGGCCAACGGACTCAAGGGCAGCATGTGGAAATCCTTCTTCCACCACCCCCGCGCCCTCTGGAACTGCGCGCACTACTTCGGCGCCATCGCCGCCCCGACCACCTGCAAGTAATATAACATACTCATTCACACGACCCATCCATGATTATCGGCATTCTCAACTCCGGCGGCGATTGTCCCGGCATCAACGCAGTCATTGAAGGCTTTGTCACCTCCGCCTACCGCCGCGGCTGGCGCGTCATCGGCTTCCACGACGGATTTGAAGGGCTGCTGCCGGTTGCCGGCGGCCGCCGCTATGAGATCCTCACCCCGATCAAGACGCACAAGATTCGCTCGATCGGCGGCACGATTCTCGGCACGACGAACACGGGCAACTTCAACGTGCGCACCAACAAGGTCGGCCGCGCTTCGATTGACAAGGACGTCATGGCCAAGGCGAAAAAGACCATCACCGCCCTCGGCCTTCAGGCCCTCGTCGTCATCGGCGGTGACGGCTCGGCCAAAACCGCCCAGCTGCTCTCCGAGGAGGGCCTGCCCGTCATCAGCATCCCCAAGACGATCAACAACGACCTCTGCGTCGCGTCGGACTACACCTTCGGCTTCCAGAGTGCCGTGACGGTCGTCACCGAGTCCATCGACCGCATTCGCACCACGGCCAACTCGCACCAGCGCATGATGGTGGTGGAGGTCATGGGCAACCTCTCCGGCTGGATTGCCCTGCACAGCGGTATCTCGTCGGCAGCCGACGTGGTGCTCATCCCGGAGATCGCCTTCGACCTCAACAAGGTGGTCGATTGCATCAAGGCTCGCAAGGCCGCGGGGCAGCGCGAGATCATCGTTGTCGTCGCCGAGGGCGCGCGCATCAACGGGCACCTCGTCACCGTGCGCAACACGGAGAACGGCGATGAGCGCCTCGGCGGCATCGGCAATCGCCTGGCCCGCGAGCTCGAGGAGCTCACCGGCATCGAGACGCGCTACTGCGTGCTCGGCCACACGCAGCGCGGCGGCAGCCCCTGCGCCTTCGACCGCATTCTGGGCATCCGCTTCGGCGTGGAGGCCGTGCGCCTCATCGAGGAGAAAAAGTTCGGCACCTCCGTCGTGCTCGAAGGGCTCAACGTCGGCACCGTCACCATCGACGAGGCCGTCAAGCAGCCGCGCCTCGTGCAGCCGGACAGCCAGATCGTGCAGACGGCCCGCGACTTGGGCATCATCTTCGGCGACCGCGAGCCGGAAGACCTGCACGACCGCCCGAAGGCCGGCAAAGCGGCGCGCAAGACCAGCAAATCCGCATCATGAAGAAGCTCTTCCGCCTCAAGTCAGCCCTCATCGCCGCAGCCTCGCTGCTGCTGGGCTCCTGCGCCGATTCGGTCGAGCAGCAGCAGCCTGCCCAGCCCCTGCAGCCCAGCTATCTGGCCATGGAGGTCTCGACCGGCCGCGTGCTCTACGCCTCGGAAGCCAATCAGAGGCGCCCCATCGGCATGCTGGCGAACTTGGCGACGGCGGCCATCGTGCTCGACTGGGTTCAGGGGCAGAACATCAGCCTCAATCAGATGATTACGGCGCCTCCGGCCGTGCTGGAGAACCCGCACACGAACCTGCTCGGCCTCGTTCCCGGCGCCCGCATCTCGATCCGCGATGCGCTCTACTCGGCCCTGCTCTGGGACGACAGCTCGGCGGCGACGGCGCTCGCCTACGCCTGCGGCTCGGTGCTCAACCCGAATGACCCGCTCGACGCCTTCACCACGCAGATGAACCGTCTGGCGCGCCAGACGCTGCAGATGAAGACGACCTACTTCAAGGGGCCGAGCGGCGCCCACGTCTCCTACTCCACCGCCAAGGACATGGCGCGGCTCTCGATCTACGCCTTGGACAACACGACCCTGCGCACGATCTGCTCGCAGCGCTCGGCCAACGTGAGCATCCACATGCCCGACGGCAGCGTACAGCACCGCACCGTGTTGAACACCAACCGCATGCTCTCTACGGGCGAATCGGTTGACGGCCTCAAGGCCGCCCGCTCGGCCAGCGCAGGCAGCTGCCTGATCGCCACCGCGCGCCGCGCCTCCGTCAAGTTGATCAACCCGCAAACCGGCAAACAAGCCACCTACGCCCAGCGCCTGCTCGTCGTCATTCTGGGTATGCCCTCGCCGACCCAGCGCTATCAACTGGCCGCCCGCTTCATGCGCGACGGTTGGCAGGAGTGGCGCAACTGGCAGGCGACCAGCGACACCTCCGAGCCGAACAAATTCATCAAACTCTCCACCCAAACGACGCCCGAGCCGAACACTCCCGCGCAGCACGCATCCTCCCAGAACGAGCCTGCACCGCACGCCGCCGGGCACCACACCTCCTTCACCCCCATCTACTGATAGCTCATGAACATCGGAATTCTCAACGCCGGCGGCGACTGCCCCGGACTTAACGCAGTGATTGAAGGCGCCGTGGCCGCAGCATCGGCCCGCGGTTGGACGGTTTACGGCTTCTACGATGGCTTCGAGGGCCTGCTTTCCACCCCGGAGAATGAGCGCTATCGCATTCTCACGCCGCAAAGCTGCCTGAACATCCGCTCCACCGGCGGCACCATCCTCGGCACCGTCAACAAGGGCAACTTCACTGTCAAGAGCGGTGTGGGCGGCAGGCTTCAGATCGCCGAAGACGTGCTGGAGCGCAGCAAGGCCACCGTCGAGCGCCTCAACCTCAAGGCCCTCATCGTCGTGGGCGGCGACGGCTCGCAGACCATCGGCCTGGAGCTCCGCCACATCGGCCTGCCCATCGTCGGCGTCCCCAAGACCATCGACAATGACCTCGGCGCCACGGACTATACCTTCGGCTTCTGGACGGCCGTCTCCGTCGTGAGCGAGAACCTCGATCGCCTGCGCACGACGGCCTTCTCGCACCAGCGCATGATGGTCGTCGAAGTCATGGGCCGCCACGCCGGCTGGATCGCCCTCTACGGCGGTATCGCCGGCGGCGCCGACGTCATTCTGCTGCCCGAGATCGAGTTCACTCTCGAGGACATCGTCCGCAAGGTGGAGCTGCTCAAGGCCCTCGGCCAGCGCGAAATCATCGTCGTCGTGAGCGAAGGCGCCCGCATCGGCGGCAAGCTGCTGACGCTCGATGAGGAGACGAAGGGCGAGGTGCGCCTCGGCGGCATCGCCGCCTTCCTCTCCACGAAGCTCGAGACGCTCACGGGCATCGAGACCCGCTACTGCGTGCTCGGCCACATCCAGCGCGGCGGCTCGCCCATTCCCTTCGACCGCGTGTTGGGCGTGCGCTGCGGCGCCAAGGCCATCGACCTCATCGAGGAGGGCAAGTTCGGCGACACGGTCGCCCTGAGCCGCAACGACATGGTCTCCATGCCCATCGAGGAGGCCGTGCGCACCCTGCACCTCGTCGACAGCCAGAGCCAGATCGTGACCGCCGCCAAGGAGATCGGCATCTCCTTCGGTGACGAATCCCTCCAGCCCAAATCTTAAGAGGCAGCAGCCCCAGCCCTTTTCAGAGTCCCGGCAGAGCCTCTCTGCCGGGGCTTTCTGTATTCGAATATGAAGCAGCTGCCCCTCTCCATACCGCGATCGTCGCAGCGGCATTGCTCAGCTCTATCCATCTTTTAGAGTCATCACCCATCATTTTACTTGACAGAGCAATCCATTCTGCTAGAGTTAACAGAACTAAGAGCCTCAATCTCTATCCTTATGAAAAAAGCACTCAGTCTTTTGATAGCGTGCACAGCAGCATTCTCCTGTCTTGTTTCCTGCAGCGGAGGAGGCGATGACGCCTCAGCTACCCGTGGCATCATGACCATGCAGCAGTTCTACAGCGGCTCGCGGCAGTTCACCCTCAATGGCGCTACCCAGCTCAAGATCTACGCCACGAATCCGCAGAGCGGTGGCAGCCACACCGACACGCGCTCGGATGCGGAGGGGCAGTTTGTGCACGCTGTCGGCAGATATCCGGTTTCTCTTGTCTATACGATCCTCCAGCAGACGGATGAGGGGCTTCCCCAGTATGCAGCCCTTGAGATTACCTTTGAGGACACGACCCTCGCTCAGCTTAACGAAAATCAGGATCTGCTCTCAGATCTGGGGCTCGGCAATGATGGTGCCCTCCAGATCATGCAGGCACCGATTGTCATCGTGCTTGATTATACCACTGGCACCGCCTATTGCCAGTTCGAAATTACCGATGAAGGAGAAGATGGGGGAGAGGCAGGAGACCAAGAGAATGATGTTCGAGAGCTCCTCTTCAACCTCCTCATCCAGCCCGTCGGTGCCTGACAACGACAGCTCGACCGTGCGAACAGCGAAGCCCGTCTCCCGGACAGGGGAGGCGGGCTTCTCCGTTTTTCCGACCCTTCCATTCGTCTCGCGTCTGCCGCAAAGGCCATCATAACACTTAGCATCCCATGTACGTGTCTCAGATTTTCATTGCCAAAAACGGCTCGCTGTGATACCCTCACGCACGCGGGCAGAGCTGTGGATGCCCGCTAACTCAAACACCCCCACACAAAGCCAGTGAGTACAAGTGCATATTATCCTCAGGCTCAAGGCCTGTATGATCCTGCAGAGGAACATGACGCCTGCGGCGTCGGCATGGTGGTCGACACCAAAGGCAAACCCTCCCACAGCATCATTGAAAAAGGCATCACGATTCTGGAGCGACTTCTGCACCGAGGCGCCACCGGCTGCGACCCCGAAACGGGCGACGGCGCCGGCATGCTGATGCAGATTCCCCACGAGTTTTTCGCCGCCGTCAGCAAATGCAAACTTCCCGCCGCCGGGCACTACGCCGTCGGCATGTTTTTCCTGCCCAAGGACAAAGTGCCCTGCGCCGTCTGCCGGGCCAAGGTCGAGGAAGCCGCAGCCGCCGAGGGCTTTGAGTTTCTGGGCTGGCGCGAAGTTCCCGTCGACGAAGAGCGCATCGGCCATCTGGCCCGAGAGAGCGCCCCGCTCATCGAGCAGTGCTTCCTCGCCCCGAAGGACGGCAGCCTGAGCGGCGATGAGCTCGAGCGCCGCCTCTACATCCTCCGCCGAGTCATCGAGCACGGCGTCGAAGCCGAGCAGCCCAAGCTGGGCGACCGCTTCTACATTCCCTCGCTCTCCTCGCGCACCATCGTCTACAAAGGCCTGCTGCTGGCTCCCCAGCTGCCGCTCTTCTACAAGGACCTCGCCGACAAGCGCTTCAAGAGCTGCTTCGCCATCGTCCACCAGCGCTACTCCACCAACACCTTCCCGAGCTGGCCGCTCGCGCATCCCTTCCGCTACATGGCCCACAACGGCGAAGTGAACACCCTGCGCGGCAACCTCAACCAGATGAGCGCTCTGGAGAGCAACCTCGCCAGCCCGCTCTTCGGCGACGACATCAAAAAGATTCTGCCCGTCATCCCGGCCGGACAGAGCGACTCCGCCAGCCTCGACAACGCGCTGGAGCTGCTCGTCACGGGCGGGCGCAGCCTGCCGCACAGCATGATGATGCTCGTGCCCCAGGCCTTCGGCAACCGCTACTTCATCGGCGAAGACCTGCGCGGCTTCTACGACTACCACTCGGGCTTCATGGCCCCGTGGGACGGCCCGGCCGCCGTCTGCTTCACCAACGGCCTCGGCGCCGGTGCCCTCATCGACCGCAACGGCCTGCGCCCCGCGCGCTTTGAGGTGGACGACAACGGACTCTTCATCCTCGCCAGCGAAGCCGGCGTGCTCGACACCGACCCGGCTCACGTCGTCAAGCGCGGCTGCCTCACCCCCGGTGAAATCGTCTGGATCGACTTCGCCACGCACCACATCAGCTATAGCGCCGAGACCAAGACGAAAGTCGCCCGCCGACGCCCCTACCGCCGCTGGTGCCAGGAGAACCGCATCAAGATCCACGGCTTCTTCGACAGCGTCAACGCGCCGGAAGTCAACCCGAATCAGATCTTCTCGCGTCAGGTGCTCTTCGGCTACACGAAGGACGAGCTCGAGCACTTCATCATGCCCATGGCCAACACCGGGCACGACCCCGTCTACGCCATGGGCAACGACGCCGCCCTCGCGGTGCTCTCCGAGCGCCCGCAGCTGCTCTTCAACTACTTCAAGCAGCAGTTCGCGCAGGTGACCAACCCGCCGATCGACCCCATCCGCGAGCAGCTCGTCATGTCGCTGACCACCTTCATCGGCAACCCGGCGAACATCCTCGACGAGACCCCGCAGATGGCGCGCCTCATCAAGCTCGCGCGCCCCATCCTCACCATGAGCGACCTCGAGGCGCTCAAGAGCAACAAGGAGCCCGACTTCCGCTGCATCACCCTCTCCACCGGCTTCTCCGCCCTCTCCGCCCACGGGCTGGAGGAAGGCCTCGCCGAGCTCGAGCGCGAGACAGAGCAGGCCATTGAAAAGGGCTACCGCATCATCATCCTCTCCGACCGCACGCTCTCGGGCAACGAAGCGCCCATCCCGAGCCTGCTGGCCGTCGCCGCCGTCAACGCCAAACTCCGCGAGATGGGCGTGCGCACCAGCACCGGCGTCATCGCCGAGACCGGCGAAGCCCGCCAGGTCATGCACTTCGCGCTGCTGCTCGGCTACGGCGCCACTGCTGTCTGCCCCTGGCTGGCGCTCGGCACCATCGTCAACCTCGCCCGCGAGGGCAAGCTCGGCGAATCTGTCTCCGCCACCAAGGGCATGGAGAACTATCTGGAAGCCGTCGACTTCGGCCTGCTCAAGACCATGTCGAAGATGGGCATCTCCACCCTGCGCTCCTACCGCGGCGCGCAGATTTTCGAAGCCATCGGCCTCGGCGACGACATCGTCAACCGCTTCTTCCCCGGCACCGCCTCGCGCATCGGCGGCATCGGGCTGACGGAGATTGCCGCCGAATCCGTCGAACGCCTCAACCGCAAAAAAGCCCTCATCTTCGAGCCCCGCACCGAGCTGGAGGACGCCGGCCTCTACAAGTGGCATCGCGGCGGCGAGAAACACATCTGGACGTCCAAGGTCATCGGCCAGTTCCAGAAGTCCCTGCGCAACGACGACTACGCGCAGTTCAAGGTCTTCTCGGAGATGGTCAACGAGAACACGGAGACGCTCTGCACCCTGCGCGGGCTCTTCGACTTCGCCCCCACGACCCCCATCCCGCTCGACGAGGTGGAGAGTGAGGAGAGCATCATGAAGCGCTTCGTCTCGGGCGCCATGAGCTTCGGCGCGCTCTCCAAGGAAGCGCACGAGGCCATCGCCATCGCCATGAACCGCATCGGCTCGATGAGCAACAGCGGCGAGGGCGGTGAAGACCCCGCCCGCTACATTCCCCTGCCCAACGGCGACAGCACCTGCTCGGCCATCAAGCAGATTGCCTCCGGTCGCTTCGGCGTCACGGCCGAATACCTCGCCAACGCCCGCGAGCTGCAAATCAAGGTGGCTCAGGGCGCCAAGCCCGGCGAAGGCGGCCAGCTGCCCGGCAGCAAGGTCGACGAAGAGATTGCCCGCGTGCGCCACGCAACGCCGGGTGTCACCCTCATCTCGCCGCCGCCGCACCACGACATCTACTCCATCGAAGACCTGGCCCAGCTCATCTTCGACCTGCGCAACTCCAATCCAGAGGCGCGCGTCAGCGTCAAGCTCGTCTCGGAAGTCGGCGTCGGCACCGTTGCGGCCGGCGTTGCCAAGGGCGGCGCGGACATGGTGCTCGTCTCCGGGCACGACGGCGGCACGGGCGCCTCGCCTCTCACCTCCGTGAAATACGCCGGCATGCCCTGGGAGCTCGGCGTCGCCGAGAGCCACCAGACCCTCGTTCTCAACGGCCTGCGCGAGAAGGTACGCCTGCAGACGGACGGCCTCATCAAGAACGGCCGAGACGTCATCATCGCCACCCTGCTGGGTGCTGAGGAGTACGGCTTCGCCACCTCGCTCATGATTGCCCTCGGCTGCATCATGGCGCGCGTCTGCAACAAAAACACCTGCCCCGTCGGCGTTGCGACGCAGGATCCCGCGCTGCGCAAGCGCTACCGCGGCAAGCCCGAGAACATCGTCACCTTCCTGCGCTTCGTCGCCCGAGAGACGCGCGAATATCTGGCCGCCCTCGGCCTGCACAGCATCGACGAGGCCGTCGGCCGCGCCGACCTGCTGCGCGTCGATCGCGCCCTGAACTACTGGAAGACGAAGAATCTGGACTTCTCGCGCATCATCCGCCCGGAAGCCCTCAACGTGCACGGCAGCGCCAATCACCGCAACAGCTGCACCATCTTCGATGACGCCCTGCTGCCTCAAGTGAAGCCGGCGCTGGAGGAAGGCAAGCCGGTGGAACTCGACCTGCTCCTCCGCAACACGGACCGCGCCGTCGGCACCCGCCTCTCCTACTACATCGCGAAGAAGTACGGCCACGCCGGCCTGCCCGATGACACCATCACCGTCAACATGGTCGGCACCGCCGGTCAGAGCTTCGGCGCCTTCCTCGCCCACGGCATCACCTTCCGCCTGCAGGGACAGGCCAACGACTACGTCGGCAAGGGCCTTTCCGGCGGCAAGATCATCATCACGCCCTTCCCGGGCACGCGCTACGTGCCCTGCGAGAACGTGATTGCCGGCAACGTGTTGCTCTACGGCGCCACCGGCGGCAAGGTCTTCATCCGCGGACAAGTCGGCGAGCGATTCGCCGTGCGCAACTCCGGCGCCTGCGCCGTCGTCGAGGGAGCCGGCGACCACTGCTGCGAATACATGACCGGCGGCTGCGTCGTCGTGCTCGGCCACACCGGCCACAACTTCGGTGCCGGCATGAGCGGCGGCTACGCCTACGTCTGGGACGAGCAGCACCTCTTCGACCGCTACTGCAACCTCGACATGATCGACCTGGACCCCGTCACCGAGCCCGAGGACATCGAGCGCCTGCGCGGCCTCATCGAGGAGCACGCCCGCTACACCGGCTCGCAGCGCGCCGCCGAAATCCTCGCGGACTTCGACAACGCCCTGACGAACTTCGTCAAGGTCTTCCCGATGGAGTACCGCCGCGTGCTCGGGCAGATGACCCAAGCCGACGCCGAGGTCAAGCGAGCCCAGACGCACAACTGATTCCCCGACCCGGCAGGCGAGGCCACCTTGGCCGCGCCGCCGAGCCCCGTCCCTCTCAACCGGCCTGCGCCACGCGCAGGCCGGTTTTGTCTTGCCCCCTTGCCCTCCATCCGCACGCGCTCAGCTGCCAACCACCCCTGCCGGTCACCGCCACCTCTGCCGGGCACCGCGCTCCCACCGCAGGCGATCCGGCTCACGCCATACCCGACCACACCGCGTCTTCTCCGAATGAAAAGCCGCGCAAATAAAGCTTGCCAAAAAAACCATTTGTTGTATACTGCCCCCGCGCTGCGCGCGACGCGCAGGGCAGAGTCGAATCACCCCCATGAACCTGAAAAACCCCAGAGTCGCCATTGTGGGCGCCACCGGAGCGGTCGGCGTCGAAATCCTCTCCTGCCTCGAGACCCGCAACTTCCCGCTGGCCTCGCTCAAACTTCTGGCCTCCCGTCGCTCTGCCGGTAAACAGGTCAGCTTCCGCGACAGCATCCTCACCGTCGAAGAGCTCACCCCCGACTCCTTCGGCGACGTCGATATCGCCCTCTTCTCCGCCGGCGGGGACATCTCCCGCGAATACGCCCCGATTGCCGCGGCCGCCGGCTGCGTTGTCATCGACAACTCCTCCGCCTTCCGTCAGGACGATGACGTGCCGCTTGTCGTGCCCGAAATCAACGGCAAAGAAGCCTTCAATCACCCGCGCAACATCATCGCGAACCCGAACTGCACCACCATCATCACCCTGATGGCGCTCTACCCGCTGCACCTTCGCTACGGCCTCAAGATGATTCTGGCCAGCAGCTATCAGGCCGTCTCCGGCAGCGGTCAGCACGGCATCACCGAGCTGGAGAATCAGGTGCGCGCCATCGTCAACGGCCACCCCGTTGAGATCAGCACCTACCCGCGCCAGATCGCCTTCAACGTCCTGCCCCAGATCGACAAGTTCACCGACACGGGCTACACCAAGGAAGAGCTCAAGATGCTCAACGAAGGCCGCAAGATCATGGGCCTCCCGAATCTGAGCGTCAGCTGCACCTGCGTTCGCGTCCCCGTCTACCGCAGCCACTCCATCTCCTGCATCGCCCAGTTTGAAAAGCCCATCGACGTGGAAGGCGCCCGCGCCTGCTACGAGGGCATGCCCGGCGTCGCCCTCATGGACGAGCCGGAAAAGGGCATCTGGCCGACCCCGCTCGACTCCACCAACGGCGACACCTGCTACGTGGGCCGCATCCGCAAGGACCTCGCCATTGACAACGCCCTGAGCCTCTGGGTCGTCGGCGACCAGGTCCGCAAGGGCGCCGCGCTCAACGCCGTGCAGATCGCCGAGCTCCTCGTGGCCGGGAAGTGAGCGAAGCTCTCGCGCCGCGCAAACGCGGCGCGAGCCTCGGACAAGCCTGTCATCCGGCAACTTTCCGATTTACAGCAGGGGCGTGCTCTGGCATAATAGCCGGAGCACGCCCCTCTCTTCACCCCGGGCGCAAGCGAGAGGCCCCGCACCCCACCACTCTCTCATGGACATCAAAGAGCTCATCAAAGAAACCGCCGCCAAAGTCGAGCAGCGACTCGGCGAACTGCTGCCCTCCGAACAAACCGAGCCGGTCATCCTGCACAAAGCCATGCGCTACAGCATCTTTGCCGGCGGCAAACGCATACGCCCCCTGCTCTGCCTCGAAGCCGCCAAGGCCTGCGGCGGCAGCGACGACATCGCCCTCAACGCCGCCTGCGCTCTGGAGACCCTGCACACCTACACCCTCATCCACGACGACCTGCCCTGCATGGACAACGACGACCTGCGGCGCGGGCGACCGACCAACCACAAAGTCTTCGGCGAAGGCATCGCCGTGCTGGCGGGCGACGCCCTGCTCACCGAAGCCTTCGGTATGCTCGCCCTCGTACCCTCCAACGACCGCTACGACGTCCGCGACTACGTCGCCGAGCTCGCCTACCGCACCGGCAGCCTGCAACTCGTGGGCGGTCAGGCGCTCGACCTGCTCAGCGAAGGCCGCCAGCTGAGCATCGACGAGCTGCGCACCATCCACCACGGCAAAACCTCCGCCCTCATCATCTCCTCGCTGCGCCTCGGCGGCATGGCCGCCGGCTGCACCCAAGAGCAGCTCGAAGCGCTCACCGCCTACGGGCGCAACCTCGGACTCGCCTTCCAGATCATCGACGACATCCTCGACGTCACCTCCAGCCCCGAAGTGCTCGGCAAGAGCATCGGCAAAGACGCCCGGGAGCAAAAGGCCACCTACCCGGCCCTCCTCGGCATGGACCGCGCCCGAGCCGAAGCCCGCGAACTCACCGCCGCCGCCCGAGCCGCCCTCGACGTCTTTTCACCCAAGCGAGCCGAGAATCTGCTGGCCATCAACGACTACCTGCTCAAGCGAGACTACTGAGTCCGAACGCCTCGAGCCGTCTCCATTTTTCCCAAGCGTCGGCCCCAAGCCGAGGCTTTTTTTGCAGGGCTGCACCACCTGACAAAGCTTCTGTAACCATCGGCAACCCTCTGCAAAGCTTCTCCATAACCTCCGCAGACCTTCACACAACGCACCATCACCGAGGCAGCGAGCCGCCGTCCACCGGAAGCGCCAGCCCCGCGCCCTGCGGGGCAGCGGACAGGAGGGACCCTCCCGTCACCAGCTCTCCGGCGTGAACATCACCATGCACAGCACCGGAGGGAGCGCCATCACAAGCCACCCGATGGCAAAGAGCGCATCCGCACTCAGGCTGCGGCGCAAGCGGATGAGAATCTGCAATGCAGCACAGCCCATGGCCACCATCACGCAAAACGAACGCTCGTAAAAAGGCGCGCGGATGCTCGTCGCCAGCGCCGCAATCATCACCAACAGCAGACCTACCGTGACGAACAGCTCCGCCGCCCCATCTCCGGCCCGAGATCTCCACGCCCGCCTCATCATAAAAAACAGCCCCATGAGGACGGAAAAATACCACAGCGGCGCCGCCGGCCCCGGATCAAGCCCCATGCAGAGATAACGCGCCGGCACCACGCAGGCCGCGGCGAACACAAGCCCCGATACCAAATCGCCGCACATGCGCAGCGATGCGCGCGACAGACCGATGCGCTCCAGCACCGGCAGCAGAAAAACCAGCACCATGGGGAAAGCCACGCGGCCCAACTCCCCGATCATCGACTGACCCACGTAAAAAAACAGCAACCAAAGCGCCGCCATCACCACACTGAGCGTCACCACCAGCATAAGCGCGAAGTGAGAGCGATAATAGCGCGGATACCACCCCTCATCCGAAACCGCCCCCGCCAGCCTCACCAACAGAGCCACCATCCAAGCCGCCACCCCCAGCAAGAGCACCGGCCCCTCATCCACCACCACCACCTGCATAAAGGCCGCAATCGCCACCCCCCACAGAGACGCCGCCAGCAGGACATCCAGCCCCCAGAGCTGCAACAGCAGCCACCACGGCGCTCTCTTAGCCTCATCACCCATAAGCGCCGCCCATCATATCACAAAACGCAGCTAAAGCAAGCCGCGATCGCGACAGCAAGTGCGGCTCGCCCGCCCCCGGCACCCGAGCGCGGGCGAGCCGCCCGCCGCAAAAATCCGCAAAGGCGTGAAATTTTGCTTGCAAAAGTGAGAGCAGCGTGCATAATGCCTCGCGGATGTTTTCGATGACTGACAATGAGACCACCAAGCCGCTCCCTGCGCAAACGCGGAGCTGGTATTGGTATCGCCTCATCTAACTCACCGGGAAGCGCCCAGTGTGTCACACCGACGCACACAGCACAGCAAAGCAATGACACCGTTCTGGCTTCCCGATATGCCGGAACGGTTTTTTCATTGATCGGGGTCACCACCATCACCATCACAAGCCATGACAAGCTCCATCACCCTCCACCAGCAGTGCCGCCGCCTCGCCGAAGGCGACACGCAGACACCCATTCGACTCTTCATGCAGCTGAGCCGCAGCAACCCCGAGGCCATCCTCCTCGAAAGCGCAGAAGTCGACGGGCGATGGGGACGCTACAGCATCATCGCCACCGACTACCTCGCCGAATTCCTCTGCCGCGGCGGCAAGCTCGAGGTCAAAACCCACCGTGACGACCTCGCCCCCCTCCGCGAACTAAGCGGCCAGCCCTACATGGACGGCATGCGCCGAGCCCTCGACCTGCTGCACATCGAGCCCGAAGAGCCCGAGCTCGCCCCCATCACCCGCGCTCTCTACGGCTACTGGGGCTACGAAATGGCCACCGTCTTTCAGCCGAAGCTCGCCCAAACCCTCAACGTCGCCGACGCCGAGAGCCACCTCGTGCTCGCCGCCACCGTCCTCGTCTTCGACCACGTCTATAACCGCCTCTACCAGCTCAGCCTCGGCGAGCACCGCGACCTCGTGAACATGGAGCCGCTGAGCAACTCACACCCGCGCCCCTTCAGCATCGGCCCCGTCAGCTACTGCCCCGACGAAGAGACCTACAAGAAAGGCGTCGAAACCGTCCGCCAGCTTCTGCACGACGGCGAAGCCATCCAAGTCGTCGCCTCCTCGCGCGGCAGCGCTCCCTTTGAGGGTGACACCTTCACCCTCTACCGCCGCCTGCGCAGCCTCAACCCCTCGCCCTACATGTTCTACATGCGCTTCAACGATCTGGAACTCTTCGGCGCCTCTCCCGAAGTCATGGTGCAGTGCACCGGCGGCCACCTGCTGCTCGCCCCGATCGCCGGCACCCGCAAGCGCGGCCGCAACGCCGCCGAAGACGAAGCCCTCGCCGACGACATGCAGCGCGACCCCAAAGAGCGCGCCGAGCACGTCATGCTCGTCGACCTCGGCCGCAACGACCTCGGCCGCATCGCCGAGGGCGGCAGCGTCAAAGTCCGCCGACTCATGGACATCGAGCGCTTCTCGCACGTCATGCACATGACCAGCCGCGTCACCGCCGAGCTCGCCCCCGGGCGCGACGCCCTCGACGTGCTCGCCGCCACCTTCCCGGCCGGCACCGTCTCCGGCGCGCCCAAAGTGCGCGCCATGGAAATCATCCACGGCCTCGAGCAAGTCCCGCGCGGCCCCTACGCCGGCTGCATCGGCTGGATGGGCCTCGACCACGACGCCGTGCACCTCGACACCGGCATCACCATCCGCTCCATGTGGCTGCGCGACGGCAAACTCAACTGGCAGACCGGCGCCGGCCTCGTCTACGACTCACAGCCCGACCACGAATGGGCCGAATGCCGCAACAAAGGACGCATCATCGATGCCGTCCTCACCGCTCAGGACTAACCCCCAACCCGTCCTCAAGTCATGATCCTCTTCATTGATAACTACGACTCCTTCTCCTACAACATCATCCAATACCTCATGCAGACCGGGCGCACCCCGCTCGTGCTGACCAACGACAACCCCAAAGTCCTCGAACTGGCCACCTCGCCCGAGCTCGAAAGCGTCATCCTCTCCCCTGGACCCAGCAACCCGGAAAACGCCGGCTACTGCCTTGAGTTCCTCAAGCGCCTCCCCCACCACATCCCCGTGCTGGGCATCTGCCTCGGCCACCAGTGCCTCGGCGCGCACGCCGGATGCCCCGTCGTGCGCGGGCCGCGCGTCATGCACGGCAAAACCAGCCGCATCGAGCACAGCGGCACCGGCCTCTATCGCGGCATCGCCAGCCCCATGACCGTCGGGCGCTACCACTCCCTCGTCGTCAAATGCCCCGATGACCACCCCCTCATCGAAGTCACCGCGCGCGACGAAGACGGCGAAGTCATGAGCATGCGCTACAAAGACCGCCCCTGGGTCGGCGTGCAATATCACCCCGAATCCGTACTCACCCCCGACGGCCTGCGCATCATCGAAAACTTCCCGAAAGCCATCCTGCGAGGCATGACCATCGCCTCCATCCTCGACACCCTGGCCGACGGCAACAACCTCAGCGAAGAACAGGCCGACCAGTCCTTCGCCGCCCTCATGGACGGACGAATGACCCCGGCCCAAGCCGGCGCCTTCCTGCTGACCCTTCGCGCCAAAGGCGAAAGCGCCACCGAAATCGCCTCCGCCGTCCGCTGCGCCCTCGAACGCTCCAAACCCGTCAACGGCATCAAAGGCGACTACGTCGACATCGTCGGCACCGGCGGCGACGGCAAAAAGAGCTTCAACTGCTCCACCGCCAGCGCCATCGTCATGGCCGCCCTCGGCTACCAAGTCGTCAAACACGGCAACCGAGCCGTCTCCTCCAGCTCCGGCGCCGCCGACGTCCTCGAAGCCCTCGGCTACCCGCTGGCGCAAGACGCCGACGGCATCCGCGCCTCCGTACGCCGCTGCGGCTTCGCCTTCCAATTCGCCCCGCAGTTCCACCCCTGCTTCAAAAACATCGCCTCCATCCGCCAAGAACTCGGCGTACGCACCCTCTTCAACCTCCTCGGCCCGCTGATCAACCCCAGCCGCCCCACCCACATGATGCTCGGCGTCGCCAAACCGGAACTCGTCCCCGTCATCGCCGACGTCCTCGCGCGCGGCGGCTACAAACGAGCCATCGTCCTCTGCGGCGCCGGCGGCTACGACGAAGCCACCACCTTCGGCCCCGCCACCGCCTGCTCCGTCACCAACGGCATCGTCGAACCCATGGAAATCGACCCCGAAGCCCTCGGCTTCACCCCGCCCGCCGGCGAAGACGAACTGCGCATCGAAACACCCGAAGAAGCCCGGCAAGTCCTGCTCGACATCCTCGCCGGCAAAGGCCCGCGCGCCATGAGCGAAATGGTCGCCCTCAACGTCGCCCTCTGCATCAGCATCTTTGAACCCGAAACAGATCGCCACATCTGCGTTCAGCGCGCCCGCCGCGCCCTCGCAGAAGGCATCGGCCTGCACGTCATCGCCAACTGGAAACAATCATGAACCTCCAACGCTTCATCCACGCCAAACAAAACGAACTGTGCGCCTTGCGGCAGCACATACCCGAGCCCCTCGACGAAAGCGCAGCCTTCCCCGGCGGCAAGCGCCCCGACTTCCTGAGCACCCTCACCGCCCCGCTCACCAACGGCGCCCCCCTGCACATCATCGCCGAATACAAACGAGCCTCACCCTCCGCCGGCATCATCAACGCCGAGCGCAGCCCCCGGCAAGCCGCCCGGCAATACAGTGCCGGAGGCGCCGCCTGCATGAGCGTCCTCACCGAGCAGCAGTACTTCCGCGGCAACACCGCCGACCTCAGCGCCGCCGCAGCCGCAGCCCCCGGCCTCCCCCTGCTGCGCAAAGACTTCATCTTCGACGAACTCCAAGTGCGGCAAAGCTTCGCCACCCCCGCCTCAGCCCTGCTGCTCATCGTCGCCCTCACGCCCGGCATCAGCCAACTGCGAGACCTGCGGGAACTGGCCGAAAGCCGCGGACTACACGCCGTCGTCGAAATCTTCAGCGAAGCCGAACTCGACATCGCGCGAGCCTCAGGAGCCCGCATCATCCAAGTCAACGCCCGCAACCTCGAAACCTTCGCCACCGACCGCCGCGCCGGCCTCAGCCTCGCCGGCCGTCGCCTTCCCGGCGAATGCTGGATCGCCGCCAGCGCCATGAGCCGCCCCGAACACATCCGCGACGCAGCAAACGCCGGCTACCAAGCCGCCCTCATCGGTACCGCCCTCATGCAAACCCCCGACCCGCAGAACACCCTCCGCCAACTCCTTCACCCATAAGCCCCACTGCCCTCCGCCGAACCCAACGGCCACCGGAGCCCTTGGCCGACCTGCGCACAAGCCGAGCAACGCCCCGTCAATAACATCATCATATCCCCTCCCCGCCATGCAGAACAACACAACCCACCCCATAACGAACACCCCCGCCAAAGCCCCGGATAACACCAATATCCCCAACCTCCGCACCGCTGCAACCAGCACCCCCTTCATCAAAGCCTGCGGCCAAACCCACGCCACCAGCATCGACTGCGCCGCCGCCTGCGGAGCCCGCTTCATCGGCTTCGTCTTCCATCGGCAAAGCCCCCGCAGCATCACCCCTGAGCGCGCCGCCGGCATCGCCAGCGCCGATATGGAGCGCGTCGGCGTCTTCGTCCGCCAGGGAAGCGAAAGCATCCTGCGCACCATGAAAGAAGCCAGGCTCGACTACGCCCAGCTGCACGGCAACCAAAGCACCGCCGACGCCGACGCCATCGGCCCCGAGCGCGTCATACGCGTCCTCTGGCCGGCCCAATACAGCAGCCTCGACGAACTGCAACAGGACATCGACACCTGGGCCCCCCACTGCGCCTACTACCTGCTCGACAGCGGGCGGCGCGGCCAAGGCGGCACCGGGCACACCCTGAACCTCGATCAGCTCGACACCCTGCACTTCCCCCACCCCTGGATCCTCGCCGGCGGCATCAAAGCCGAAAACATCCCCGGCATCCTCCGCCACTGCCACCCCGACGGCCTCGACCTCAACAGCGGCATCGAAATCGCCCCCGGCATGAAAAGCCCCGTCAAAATGCTCAACGCCTTCAGCGCCCTCGCTCAAGCCGGAAACCAGCGCAGCGAAGGCGACATCGACACACTCTGACACCTCGCGCATCGAGGTCCAACACAGACCGCACCAGCGGTAGCCCTCCGCCCGCCCGCCATCACCCTGAGCCGTCCCCCCGCCGCCCATCCCCACAAGACTCACATGAGAGCCCCGGGATTGCCGGCCGCAGCGGGGCACCATCCGGGAGTGGCAGCGCCCAGAATGAAGCCGCCTCGCGCTGTAGCACAGGCGTCACGTAACGGCAGCGCAGCAGCGAACTGTCGCGGTGCCCCATCTCCAGCTGCAACCGGCCCAAATCGCGGAAATACGCCGCATGGTAACTCGCAAACGTATGGCGACAAACATCCGGCGCCCAGCGCGTAAAACCCGCCGCTCGCCTCAGCGCCCGCCAGCGGCGCTGCCAGTTGCGAGGAATCACACACTCCTCGCGCCGCAGCACAGAGGCCCCGCGCAGCGGCACCGCACGCCCCCCGCCCGTCTTGCTCGTCTGCGGGCGAATCACAACAAGCCCATCCTCCCAGAAAACATCCCGCTGCTGAAGCCTCTGCACCTCCGTCGGGCGAATACCGCAATACAGCAGCAAATGCAGCGAAAAGCGCATCGCACGAAACGGCTCATGCTCACAAACCCCGCGCAGCCGGGCCACCTCATCCGAACGCAACGGATCAATCGGGCGCTCGCGCACCGCCGGCACCTCCACACAAGCCACCGGATTTCGGTCACACCACCCGCGCCTAATTCCGTAGGCAAAAATACCGTGCAGAATCACCCGTCCCTTCACATAACTGCTGCGGCTCCGCCCAAACGCAGCCTCCAGAATGCGGCGACACTGCGCCGTCGACATCCGGCGCAGCTGCAACTCCGCAGCCCCCTCCACACGCAGAATCCGCCGCACAAAATGCCGCAAATCCCGACGCGAACTCGGCCGCAACGATTCGCGAGCCTCCACGCTAGCCCAAGACGCCTCCGCCAGCGACACCGTATGCTCTGACCGCAGCAGCTCCTCGGCCCCGAGGCGCATGGCACGCCGCAATAACTGCATGAGCTCTGCCCGCGACAAGCCATGAGCCCTCTGCCCCAGCTCCTCGACAGACTCCAGCACCAAGCGGGCAACGTCACAAACATCCAGAGGAAGTTCACCCAACAATTTCTGCACAAGTTTAACTTCAGACATCCTGCTCATCATCCTACACGTCGTATGCATTGAGAATGCTGTGCAAGCTTTTTTTCGTTAAAACATATTTATTTCTTGCTAGAGTGTTGGTGAGAATCTGGGTTTGACCTTTATATGGTGTCGTTTGTATGCAGTTCGGGCTTGCGTTTTTCTCCAAAACTTTAGGTCAAATGCAATCGGGGGACTTGTTTGTGTCTGCGGGTGAGGTAGAGAGGGTCTCTGGTGTATGACCGATATATGCATTCTCAATGCAGTATACTAGGCGCGTCATGAGAGGAGCAGGAACCAGAGCCCATCGAACAAACGATCGAGCTGAGGCCTATCCCGGCGGACTGCTCCGTTCCCGGAGGATGCATCCGGGAGCAACCGAGCACTGCGCTCGGATGGCGAGCCGAGGACCCAGTCGCCAAGCCTATAATTATAACTATTTTGATACATTATCAACCAACTTATCCAAACATAAACAACAATTAGTTAGAACAACCCTCCTTCATCAATCAAAAGAGCTCGAGAACCACAAAACAAGTGCCGTTCATCGATCGGACGTCACTATTCCAAACTAGGAAATAGCGTACAAAAATCAAACTATTAGACGAAACACCAGGCAACAAAAAGCTGCGACATCCCCAAGCTCCACCTCCTATAGGAGGGGCAAGGAGTCAAAAAATCTCTGCAATAATTTATATTTTATAGACCACAACAGCTTGACATGTGGCGCTAGGGCTGCTATATATAGCAGCGCTTCTGCGATACACCGCCAAGCGCCCAACACCCCCCAGCCACGGTATCGAAACAACCACCCCTTTTAGCTAACCGCATCCCTCATATGAAACCCAACACGCAGATCCGCAGGGCCGCCCTCATCGGCACTGCCGCCCTGCTCCCCACCGGACTCAACTCCTGCTTCAGCCCTGATGAAGTCGCCTACCAGATATACACGGAGGTGCTTCAGTGACACCCTGCAAAGCCCTCAACACCCCGCTCTCGGCAGTGCAAAATCGCCACCCTTTTCACTAACCGCACCCCCCATATGAAACCCAACACACAGCTCCGCCGGGCCGCCCTCATCGGCACAGCCGCCCTGCTCCTCACCGGACTCAACTCCTGCGTCAGTTCCGAAGAAGTCGTCTACCTGCGCGACGCCCAGTACGGCGTCACCGCCGAGCAGCTTCAGAGCTACCAGACCACCATCCAGAAAAACGACGAACTCTCCATCACCGTCAGCAGCAAACAGCCCGAACTCGTCGTCCCCTTCACCATCACCGAAATGGGCGACTCCGGCACCAACAGCACCAACCGCCAACAGAAAGGCTACCTCGTTGACGCCAACGGCAACATCGTCCTGCCCGTCATCGGCACCATCCACGCCGCCGGCAAAACCTGCTCCGCCCTCGGCAAAGAAATCGCCAACCGCCTGCGCAGCGACGACTACATCAAAGACGCCGCCGTCAACGTCCGCATCATCAACTTCAAATTCTCCGTCCTCGGCGAAGTATCCTCCCCCGGCGTCTACAGCGTAGACGGCGAGCGCATCACCATCTTTGAAGCCCTCGCCAAAGCCGGAGACCTCACCATCGACGGCAACCGCGACATCACCATCATCCGCGAAAAGAACGGCAAGCGAGAAATGGCCAAACTCGACCTCCGCCGCACCAACATCACCGAATCCCCCTACTACTACCTGCAGCAAAACGACGTCATCTACGTCACCCCGAACGACAAAACCATCAACACCCGCAGCGAAACCATGCAAATCGTCGGGTGGACCGCCAGCGGCGTAGGCCTCGTCGCCGCCATCGTCGCCATCTGCTGCATCTGATGCAGCCTCTCCCGCCGGCTGCCGCCGAGACACCAGCGACGCGGCAGCCGGTTGATGCCCCCAACTTACCCCTCCTCCGCCCCGACACCCCCCATCCACCTCCCCCCCTCCATGGAAGACCTCCGCCCCCAGGCAGACAGCACCGGCGCCAGCACCGAAGAAGAAAGCTCCGCCTTCTCCCTCGACACCATCCTCAGCACCCTGCGGCGCTTCTGGTACCTCGTCATCATCGCCGCCGCCATCGGCGGCACCATCGCCTACTACATCGGAGGCTCGCAGAAATACGTCTACGAAAAAAGCGCCAGCGTCATGATGCGCGACAGCAAGAGCAAGGGGGACAACGCCTCCGAGCGCATCCTCGCCGACCTCGGCGCTGACCAGGGAGCCGCCAACCTCTCCAACGAGAGCCTCATCCTCAAATCCACCGCCCTCATGCGGCAGGTCGTCGACAAACTCAACCTGCAAACCAGCTACTGGACCAAGCAAAGCTTCCGCGAAGTCGAACTCTACCGCGAAAGCCCCATCCTCATCACCTTCGACCAAATCAACAGCGACCGCGGCTGCCGCCTCAGCATCACCCCGGAAAGCGACAGCGAGCTCACCCTCAGCTACATCAACCCTCAGGGTGAAACCGTCATCCAGCAAGCCCGCTTCGGCAGCCCCATCTCCCTCCCCTTTGCCACCCTCACCGTCCACCCCACCTCGCACCTCAGCCCCGAGTGGTACAGCCGCACCATCATCGCTGAGCACCGGCCCGCCCTCGCCGTCACCCGCAGTCTGCTCGCCGCCCTCAACGTCACCCGAGGCGAAGAAAAAGACGCCAGCGTCCTCGTCCTGAACCTCACCGCCACCCACCCGCAGAAAGCCGAAGACATCCTCAACACCCTCATCGAGTGCTATAACATCCAATCGCGCGACGCCCGCAGCGAATCCGCCCGCAAAACCGAGCAATTCATCCGCGAACGCCTGCTCGCCATCGGCGCAGAACTCAGCGACGTCGACAAACAAATGGCCGACAAACGAGCCGCCGACCAAATCATCACCGGCGCCGAAGCCACCCTCAACGCCGACTTCAGCTCCAGCCAGGCCGTCGAAAAGGACCTCTTTGAACTCGACACCAAGATCAACCTCGCCGACAAACTGAGCCAAGACCTCGACAAAGCCGCCACCCTCAACGGCCTGCTCGCCGTCGACACCGGCATCGCTGACACCAGCATCTCCAAAAACATCGAAAGCTATAACGAGGCCTACCTCGAATACTCCACCCTCATCAAGAGCGCCGGCAACCGCAACCCGCGCGTCATCGCCCTGCGCGAGCAAATGCAGGCCACCCTCGTCGCAGGCAAGCGCGCCCTGACCAACTACCGCAACAACCTCGAACTGCAGAAAAAAGCCCTCGAGAAAAAGCGCGACGACCTCGCCGGCCGCCTCAGCGCCACCGCCACCCACGCGCAAGAACTCACCCCCCTCGTCCGCGAACACAAAGTCAAGGAAGAACTCTACCTGCTGCTGCTCACTAAAGAACAGGAAAACGCCCTCAACCTCGCCATCGCCGAGCCCAGCGCCCGCGTTCTGGAAGCCGCCTACGGCTCAGACGCCCCCACCTCGCCGAACATGAACCTCTACCTCATCGGCGGCACCGTCGGCGGTGGAGCCCTCTGCCTCATGAGCCTCATCGGCTTGGGCATACTCAACAACAAAGTCAACAACAAGCATGACCTCGCAGGCATCAACAACCTGCCCGTCATCGGCGAACTCCCCCTGCTCACCCGCAAAGAGCGCAGCCAGAGCGACCTCTTCATCCGCGACCCGCACGCCATCTCCACCGAATGCTTCCACATCGTGCGGCACAACGCCGACAGCCTCCTGCCGCGGCGCCCGCAAGGCGGCCACATCTACCTCGTCACCTCCACCCTCAGCGGAGAAGGCAAAACCACCTGCACCGCCAACATCGCCCTCGCCTTCGCCAAAGCCGGGCGCAAAGTCCTGCTCATCGACGCCGACCTGCGCAAATACTCCCTCACGCGCCACCTCGGCGGCAAGGGGCGCAAAGGCCTCACCACCCTGCTGCTCAACCAGGAAGACAACCCCGCCGGCATCATCCACCCCCTGCCCGACATGCCCCTGAAAGGCGTCGACATCCTCTACGCCGGCCCCGCCGTCCCCAACCCCGTCACCCTCCTCAGCCAAGACAGCTTCCGCGAACTACTCGAAGGCCTGCGGCAAATCTACGACACCATCATCATCGACACCCCGCCCTTCCCCGTCCTCGCCGACACCAGCATCATCGCCGAACACGTCGACAGCAGCCTCTACATCATCCGCGCCGGCAAAATCGACAAACGCTACTTCAGCCAAGTCTTCCGCAGCGCCGCCGGCCGGCAACTGCGCAACATCGGCTTCATCATCAACGGCGTCGACTTCAAAGCCGGCAGCTACAACTACTACGGCTACGGCTACAGTTACGGCTACGGCGTCAAAGAACAAAAAAGCGCCCTCGCCGAACAGCAGTCCGCCAACACCCCCACCACCTAACACCAACCCGCCCCGACACACAGGCCGGCAGAGCCCCCGCGCAGCCCAGACTCGCCGGGTAGACGCAGAGCCCACCATCACCCAATTCTAACAAAAACCTCAACCCGGACCTCTTCTCCACCTCCCCAACACCCTACCCCACCATGCTCTTCAAATTCTTCAAACCCAGCGCCCACAGCCGAGAACTCCTCACCGACGGCACCGACACCCACAGCCACATCCTGCCCGGCGTCGACGACGGCGCGCCCGACCTCGCCTCCAGCCTCGGCATCATCCGCGAACTCATCAAACGCGGCATCCGCCGCATCTGCTGCACCCCGCACATCATGCTGCGCTACCCCCAAAACACCCCCGAAAACCTCCGCAACCACTTCCACCGCTTCCAAGACGACATCCGCGAACAACTCGGCGAAGACAGCATCAAGCTCCACCTCGCCGCCGAATACATGATCGACGAAGGCTTTGAAAGCGCCCTCCGGCAACCCGGCGGCCCCCTCTGCCTGCCCGAGCGGCGCCTCCTCGTCGAACTCCCGCAATACCTCCTGCCCGACGGCTGGCTCGACAGCCTCCTGAGCGTGCGAGAGCTCGGCTGCACCCCCGTCCTCGCCCATCCCGAGCGCTACCATCGCCTGCTGAGCATCGAAGACATCAGCGACCTCACCCGCCAAGGCATCGAACTGCAAGGCAACATCGGCTCCCTCACCGACTTCTACGGCCGCCACATCCGCGAGCGCGCCGAAGAACTCCGGCAGCGCCAACTCTACAGCTACTGGGGCAGCGACTCCCACTCCGCCTCCATGGTCCGCCGCCTGCGCCTCAAACCCTAACCCCACCAGACCACACAGCCCCCACCGCCCGGCACAACACCAGGCACCCGCAACAACACCACACAATCTCCCCCATACCCCGCATGAAAAAGCGCATGCACAGCACCTTCCGGCGCCTCGCCCGACGCGCCGCTGACCGCCTTCAAGGCCTCCAATACATCCACCGCGGCGTCATCTTCGGCCTCGACCTCCTCTGCTCCGTCCTCGCCGCCGCCTGTGCCTGGCTTCTCTTTTACTCCGTCAACAGCGACCCCTTAACCCTCCACTACCTCCCCCTCTTCAGCCTCAGCGTCGCCCTCAGCAGCGCCGTCATCTTCAGCATCTTCCGCTTCTACAAAGTCATCATCCGGCACTCCAACATCCGGAACCTGCCGCGCATCATCATCGCCATCCTCATCAACACCCTCATCATCTGCCTGGGCTGCCACCTGCTGAACGTCAGCGACAACATCACCCACGCCATCAGCCTCAGCGTCCTCTACTTCCTCTTCGCCAGCGGCCTCATCATCGGCCTGCGCGTCGCCATGATCTGCGCCTACTACACCATCCTGCGCATCGACACCAGGCCCCCCACCAAGCGCTCCATCAAATGCTTCCTCTGCGGTAAACTCGAAGAACTCCCCGCCCTCGCTGAATTCATCAACACCGCCTACCGCGGCAAATACCTCCCCACCGCCTTCATCGACCTGAGCCGCGAAGCCGCCAACCTCACCGCAGGCGAATACCGCATCTACGCCATCGACAACGCCGAAGAACTCAAAGCCGACATCGAAGCCGGCGTCCCCGAAGCCATCATCTTCAGCACCCCCGACATCCTGCGCGCCGAGCAGAACCGCATCGTCGCCTGGTGCCCCACCAACATCAAACTCCTCGTCACCCCCAAACCCACCGCCGGCAACGCCCCCGCCACCATCGCCCCCGTCCAGATCGAAGACCTCCTCGAGCGTCCCGAAATCCACATCGACATCGACAGCATCGCCCGGCAAATCAGCGGCAAAACCATCCTCGTCACCGGCGCCGCCGGCTCCATCGGCAGCGAACTCGTGCGACAACTCTGCCGCTTCAAACCGCAGCAAATCATCCTGCTCGACAACGCCGAAACCCCGCTACACCTCATCCGGCTCGAAATCGAAGGCAGCCACCCGGACATCCACATCCTGCCCGTCATGGCCGACGTCCGCAACCGCGAGCGCTGCGAGCACATCATCGCCGAGCACCACCCGGACATCATCTTCCACGCCGCCGCCTACAAACACGTCCCCCTCGTCGAAGAAAACCCCTGCGAAGGCATCATCACCAACATCGGCGGCTCCATCAACATCGCCGAACTCGCCCTCAAGCACCACGTCGGGCAGTTCGTCATGATCAGCACAGACAAAGCCGTCAACCCCACCAACGTCATGGGCGCCACCAAACGCGCCGCCGAAATGTACATCCAAGCCCTCAACGCCAAACTGCACCCGAGCGGCAGCAGCAACAGCGCCACGCGCTACACCACCACCCGCTTCGGCAACGTCCTGGGCAGCAACGGCAGCGTCGTCCCGCGCTTCCGCGAACAAATCGCGCACGGCGGCCCCGTCACCGTCACCCACCCGGACATCATCCGCTACTTCATGACCATCCCCGAAGCCTGCCGCCTCGTCCTGCAAGCCGGCACCATGAGCCGGGGCGGCGAAATCTACGTCTTCGACATGGGGGAACCCGTCAAAATCGCCCATCTGGCCAGGCGCATGATCACCCTCGCCGGCCTGAGGCCGGACATCGACATCGCCATCAAATACACCGGCCTGCGCCCCGGCGAAAAACTCTACGAAGAAGTCCTCTCGGACAGCGAAAGCACCACCGAAAGCACGCACGACAAAATCCGCATCGCCAAAGCCATCGATAACCCCATCGAAAGCATCCGCGAACAAGCAGAAATCATCCTGAGCGCCGCGCGCAGCGAGCACACCGAAGACGCCGTCCGCGCCCTCAAGCACCTCGTCCCCGAGTTCAAGAGCAAAAACTCCCCCTTCGAAAAACTCGACACCCCCGCCACCGCCTGACCTTCCCCCACCCCTCCTCCCTGCACAAAACGCGCCCCGCGCCATGTACCGCCGCCTCATCAAACCCCTGTGCGACCGCATCGCAGCCCTGCTGCTGCTCATTTTGCTCTCGCCCATCCTCATCGCGACCGGCCTCCTGCTCGCCGTCGCGAACCGAGGCCACATCTTCTTCACCCAGCCGAGGCCCGGCAAAAACGAAAAAATCTTTCAGGTCATCAAGTTCAAAACCATGAACGACCGCAAAGATGCGAAGGGCGAGCTCCTCCCCGACGCCGAGCGCCTCACCCGCATCGGCAAGTTCGTGCGCTCCACCTCCATCGACGAACTTCCTCAACTCATCAACGTCCTCAAGGGAGACATGAGCTTCATCGGCCCGCGCCCCCTGCTCGTCCAATACCTTCCCCTGTACAACGAAACCCAGCGCCGCCGCCACCTCGTCACCCCGGGCATCTCCGGCTGGGCACAGGTCAACGGCCGCAACGCCATCAGCTGGGCGCGCAAATTCGAGCTCGACGTCTGGTACGTCGACCACATCTCCTTCCTACTCGACTGCAAAATCGTCTGGATGACCATCTGCAACATCCTGCGCCGCAAGGACATCAACCAGCAAGGCCAGGCAACCATGGAAATCTTTAACGGAAAGAACTGAGATCATGAACATTCTTATGCTCCTATCCCGCTGTGATATGACAGGTGTCACCACCCATACACTGGATCTCAGCTCTGCTTTAGTTGCGATGGGCCACCAAGTCAGCCTCTTGGTGGGATATTCGCCGTTGAATGCGGAAAGCAGGAGCTATGTAGCGCAATTCAGAGAAGCCGGAGTTCGCGTGTTCACCGTGAGATACGGCTGCGGACTCTTTTCCCGTTTACGCATTACATCATTCTATCTCATACACATGGTTCTCAGGAGATATGATGTCATTCACGTCCAATCTCCATATTATAGCTTCATGCCTTGGCTCATACGCAAACGCTTCGTATCAACACTGCACGTAAACGATCTGGTCCAATGTTTCTATTATAAGAAAGCAACTCATTTGATTGCTATAAGCAGGGAGACCAAAGAATATGCCAAACACCTTTACGGATACAACGACCGCGATATCACAATCATCAATCATGGCGTATCCATGAAATTCGCGCACCAACTCTCGAGCGAGGGGAAGCGTCAGGCAAAAGTAGAAAGGGACATTCCCACCGATAAACTCCTTATCGGGCTTGTCGGTAGCATAGAGAAACGGAAAGGGCACGATCTTCTTTTGCAAGCCATACAGGTTTTACCGCAGAATCTCAGATCCCAAGTGCACGTGATCTTCGTCGGCAGCTCTAAAGACGGCAAGACAGAACCATGGCTTCACAAGGTCATTGAGGATTGCGGGGCTGCATCGTATACATCTCTTTTCCCGTATCAAGACCCCGAAATCTTTTACAAGCTATTTGACATCTTCGTCTTGCCGTCTCGCCTAGAAGGATTCCCTCTCGTCATTCCAGAGGCCATGCTCAGCGGGTGCTGCTGCATACGATCCAATACAGAAGGAGCCTCTGAACAGATTGAGCACGGAGTAGACGGCCTGATTTTTGAGAATGAAAACATTCACCAGCTAGCCGATGAACTTCAATCGCTCATCGAGGACGAGGCTCTCCGACATCGTCTGGCTCAAGCAGGTCGGGAGAAAGCTTTGAAGAAATTCACCAACATGGAAATGGCAAAGCAAACCTTGGGCGTCTATAACAAAGTCATCCATGAATACTAACCTCCTCATCACCTCAGCCGGCAAACGCGTCTCGCTGGTCAACATCTTTCAGCGCGAGCTGAAGGAGCGCTACCCCAATGCCAAGGTCTACACTACAGACCTCAACCCCGCCATGGCGCCCGCCGGGCACGTCTCCGATCATTGCTTCAGCGTCCCCCGCGTCACCGCCGAAAACTATCTCGCCGAACTGCTGCGCATCTGCCGAGACAACCAAATCTCCCTCATCATCCCCACCATCGATACGGAACTGCTCCTCCTCGCCGAGCACAAGCAGCAACTCCTCAACGAAGGCATCACCGCCCTCGTGCCGGACGCCCCCTTCGTCTCCGCCTGCCGAGATAAGCGCAACACCACCGAGCTCTTCCGCTCCCTGCGCATCCGCGTTCCGGAGGCCCGCGACCTGAAGAACCCGCAATACCCCATCTTCGCCAAGCCCTACGACGGCTCCCTGAGCAAAGACCTCCACATCCTACACTCCGACGCCGACATCACCCCCGCCGTCACCGAGAACCCCAAACTCATCTTCATGGAGTACATCGACAAAACCCAGTACAAGGAGTTCACGGTTGACATGTACTACGGGCGAGACCACCACGTCAAGAGCATCGTCCCCCGCGAACGCGTGGAGATTCGCGCCGGGGAAATCAACAAAGGCTTCACCCGCAAGAACGAGCTCGTCTCCTACCTCCGCGAGAGAATGGAGCATCTGCCCAGCGTCGTCGGCTGCATCTGCCTGCAACTCTTCTACCGCGAGGCGGACCAGGACGTCGTCGGAATCGAAATCAACCCCCGCTTCGGCGGCGGCTACCCCCTCTCCTATTACGCCGGAGCGAATTTCCCCGGCATGATCGTGGAAGAATACCTGCAAGGCACAACGCCGGACTACAGCGAGCGCTGGGAGGACAACACCCTCATGCTGCGCTACGATGCCGAAGTCATCATTCATGAGCAACAAGATCGCCATCATCTTTGACCTCGACGACACCCTGATGCAGGAGCGCGACTTCCTGGAATCAGCATACCGCGAAATTGCCGGCACGCTCATCCCTGAGCATGCCGAGGACGCCTATGCCCTTCTGCTGCGCAGCTACGACGAGGGCGGCGACCCCTTCGGCACCCTGATCAATCGCTATCACCTCCCCGTTGAAAAGCAAGACCTGCTGGACCTGTACCGCCACCACCAACCCCAGCTCTGCCTGAGCCCCGACGCCCAAGCCCTGCTGGATGAGCTCAAGGCCCGCAACATCCCCATGGGCATCATCAGTGACGGGCGCTCCTGCACCCAGCGAGCCAAGATCCAAGCCTTGGGGCTGGAGGCCTACATCCCCCGAAGCGCCATCATCATCTCCGAAGAATTCGGCTCCGCCAAACCGGATCCGAGCAATTACAGCTACTTCCACCACTATTATCCTGACCACCGCTACATCTACGTCGGGGACAACCCCACCAAGGACTTTATCGCGCCTCGCAAGCTGGGCTGGCTGACCGCATGCCTCCAAAACAAGGGGCGCAACATCCACCCGCAGCGCACCGACCTTCCCGACGACTACATGCCGGATATCACCCTGCAACACCTTTCAGACCTCACCTCCCACATCCTTTCCCAACACTGACATGAACAACAATCGCATCTGGCTTTCTCTGGCCAAAATGACCGGCCGGGAACAACAATACATCCAAGAGGCCTTCGACACCAACTGGGTCGTCCCGCTGGGGCCGAACGTCGACGCCTTCGAGCGCGAACTCGGAGCCTTCATGGGCGCCGAACACGTCGTCGCCCTCAGCGCCGGCACCGCCGCCATCCACCTCGGCCTCGTCATGCTCGGCGTCGGCCTCGGCGACGAAGTCATCTGCCAAAGCTTCACCTTCGCCGCCTCCGTCAACCCCGTCACCTACCTCGGCGCCACCCCCGTGCTCGTCGACAGCTCCCCCGATTGCTGGGATATGGACCCCGACCTGCTCGAGCAAGCCATCCTCGACCGCTTCGCCAAGAGGGGCCGCATGCCCAAAGCCATCATCCCCGTCTACCTCTATGGCATGCCGGCCCACATCGATGCCATCATGGCCGTCGCCGACAAGTATCGGATCCCCGTGCTCGAAGACGCTTGTGAGGCCCTCGGATCCAACTACAAGGGCCGCCGCTGCGGCACCTTCGGCCGCTACGGCGCCCTCTCCTTCAACGGCAACAAGATGATCACCACCTCCGGCGGCGGCGCCCTCATCTGCCCCAGCGCCGAGGCCGCCGCCCGCGTCAAATTCTACGCCACCCAGGCGCGGGACCCCAACCCCTACAATGAGTATTGGCACACCTGCATCGGCTACAACTATCGTCTGAGCAACGTATGCGCCGGCATCGGCCGCGGGCAACTGACGGGCATTGAAGGCTTCATGAAGCACCGTCGCCGCATCCACCGGATCTACACCCAGCAGTTCGCCGACGTCCCCGGCATCAGCGTGCAGCAAAACCCCGGGCCGGACTTTGACTCGAACTTCTGGCTGAGCACCATCCTCGTCGACCCCGCCGCCTACGGCTGCGACCGCAACGAGCTCGCCGCCCGGCTTCAGGCCGCCAACATCGAAAGCCGTCCCCTCTGGAAGCCCATGCACCTTCAGCCCACCTGCGCCACCTACCCCTTCTACGGCAACGGCGTCGCCGAAGCCCGCTTCGCCCAAGGCCTCTGCCTGCCCAGCGGCCCCTGGGTCTCCGATGAGGATCTCAAGCGCATCATCGACATTCTGAAGGCTCCTAAGTAAAGGTATGACACTCTGTATCTTCACTGCGACATACAATAGAGCATCATTATTGCCTAGGCTGTACCGGAGTTTACTCCTTCAAACTGATAAACGATTCGAATGGTGCGTTGTAGATGATGGTTCCCAAGACAATACAGGAGAACTAATAGCAGGATGGCAAGACGCAGCCCCATTTCCAATTCTATATGTCAAACAGTCGAATCAAGGTAAACATGCTGCCTTTTTGACTTGCATCAAGGCAACGAGTAGAGATATCATTTTCATCGTCGATTCGGACGATCTTCTCCCGCCTGGAGCAGTGGAACTCATACATAAAGCGGATGAAAAGCTGCAGGATGAATCAATTGCGGGCATTGTGGGTTTTAAAGTTGATACACAAGGTAAGCTACTGGGAAGGAAATTCCCAGAACACATAGAAAGATGCTCTTGGCTTACATTGCAGGGAGAATATGGGATGAGAGGGGAATACGCCACGGCCTATAAGCGAGCAGTGCTAACGAATTTTGTTAAACACCCATACGAAGGAGAAAAATTCATGCCGGAAGGCGTATTTCATGATGCCATATCCATGCAATATCAACTTCTTCTTTGTACGGAAGTTCTTACTGTGTGTGAGTATCAGAAATCTGGTTATTCAGTAAATTATAGTAGACTCATGGTTGAATCGCCCCAAGGGTTTAAGCTTTGGGCGGCTCAGCGTATAGATATTGAAAAGAAACTATTCAGAATATTGAAGTTATGTACGCAATACTGGGCCTTCTATTTCCTTGATCACAAGAGAATTAATATCTACAAAGGACGCCATACATTACTTCTCAACTTTGCTAAACCGTTTGGTTTTTTGCTAGCTATGAGGTACCTGCGGAAAAGTTCAACTACAGGACAATGAGACAAAGACATGAAACTTGCTTTTCTAATGGGGCTGGTGTGGTGCGAAAGTCTACTATATGCTTCGGGCATAGGCATCCAAATATCCTTGTACGAATACTTCATACTAGCTGCACTGGTATACTCATTCATTCTCTATTTCACAGAACCCCAGAGGGAGTTTACGAAGTTATCAAAGTTGTTGTTTCTAACTGTTCCTGTCATTGCACTATTTCAATATGTGGGCTTCGAAATCTCAGGAACATATACGTTAAAATACATATCAGCATTCACCGTGACCTACATAATATCAAGACAGAACGTTAAAGCTAAGGAAATTCTATTCACGTCTTATGTTTACGGAGGTTTAGGTTTTGCAGTATTGCTTATCTATAACTTTGGCAATGCGTTCAGTGGATGGAATCCAAATCATATTGGAATTCTGTGCATGTTTTCGTATCTTTTCCTCGTTTGTGGAATTTGTACACTCAAGAGGGATAGGATTAAACTAACTTTTTTACTTCTAATATCATTGCTGTACTTTATTCTTCTAAACAAATGCGCTAGCCGTGGGGCAACCCTTTTCTGCTGTCTTGCTCTAATTTGCGTACTCAATAGAAGAAAAGTAGCCTACCTTTATGCAAAGACATCTTTTAGAAATATAGTAGTACTAATACCTCTGATCATGGCTTTTGGCGTCGTACTCTTTTCACGATATGCAGATATGGCATATTGGGATGCATGGAGCGAAAGCAACTGGGGTAAGACACTGTTCAATGGGAGAGACATCCTTTGGGGCATAGGCTTGGAGAAGGTTGCCCAACACTGGATAATGGGGATAGGTAATCTCTCTGTTCTGAACTGGCATAATAGCGCTATTACTACTCTAGTTGCGTTCGGTTTCTTAGGATACTCTTTGCTTAGCATGATCTACCTCTCAATTCTAAAAAAAGCATCATTCTATTCCAAAGATACTATATGTAACATGCTTATAACTGTATTTGCCGTTATTTATCTTGAGCAGTCTGTCGAACTGGGCATGGTTGCAGAAAAAGTCTACTTTATTCCATATGCAGCACTGGGGTTAATCCTCGGCCGAATTAATACCATCAAGAGGTCTAATGTCTGTAACTGAAAAACGTCGAAACAATGGATCCATTCTTCTCCGTAATAGTCCCAGTATTTAATACAGGAGCCTATCTAGATGTCTGTATTTCTAGCATACTGAACCAAAAGTTTGAAAGGTTTGAGATCATTCTAGTTGATGATGGATCAACCGATGGAAGCTCGTCCATGTGCAACGCTTACGCCGAACAAGACTGCAGAATAAAAGTGTTCCACAAAGAAAATGGAGGCGTTAGCAGTGCGCGAAACATGGCTTTGAAAGAAAGCGTTGGCGATTACGTTGTCTTTGTTGACTCCGATGACTACTTGCGGAATGATGCGCTTCAGGTATTACAATCGACGATTGATAAGACTAACTCAGACCTCATCCTTTTTGATATCACGTCAATTACTACAGGAGGAGTGCTAAAGAATGATCCAGACGATACGATTTCGGAACTGGCAGAATCGAGACATATTTCGAAGCAAGATTTCGTTAGAGACCCCTCTCTCTTATTTCAATGTGCAGGTGGAGTACCACGAACTTCGATCAGACGTGAGATCATAAACGAAATAGATGCTACCTTTCCCTTAGGCGTGCCACTTTCTGAGGATAGGATTTTCTTGCTTCGAATTCTTGCTCACGTTAAAGAATCGTACTACCTCAAGGAGTCTCTTTACTACAGGGTGCAAAGAGGGAGCAGTGCCGTACACCAATTTAGAGATAATTTCCTAGAACTTGATAGAATGGTTTTGGGGCTAATCAAGCAGATCATAAATACAGACTGGGACGGAGACAAGCGCATCTTAAAGGAGTATGAGCTTCATCATATCAATTCTTGTTACTACGCAGGAATGATGCAATTCTTTTCATCGAATAAATGCGATATCAAGCAGAAATTGAGGAACATCAAAAAAATTACAGAGGATGCGACACTGCGTAGATTGATTGAGACCTATCAGCTACGTGATGTCAAAGCTCGGCTCATTCTGGCGAAATCTAGGGTGATACTGCCTTGCCTCTTATATCTTTCATACCTCAAACTCAAATATGTCCACTTCTCGAGATAAAATCAGCATAATAATACCGGTTTACAACGCACAGAACACGGTAATACCGGCGATTAGTAGCATCATAACTCAAACGTACGAGAATATAGAACTAATTGTAGTAGATGACTGTTCCACTGACTCATCATACGATCTACTAATCGGTTCATTTTCGGAGGATAAGCGACTGCGCATACTGAGAAACGAGCGAAACCTTGGAGTAGCGGACACTCTCAACAGAGCCTTACGACATGCTACAGGTGAGTTTATTGCTCGGATGGATGCGGATGATTTCTCTCTGCCAGAGCGACTAGAGAAACAGTGGAAATATCTGAAACAGCATCCGAGCACTGGGGTCCTTGGCACCTCAATAGAATTCTTCGGCGCGCGCCAAGGAAAGAGAATTATGCCACAAGAGCCGGAAGATAACAGAGTTAATTTATTATTCAATTCTAGCTTATGTCATCCTACGGTGATGATACGCTCCTGTGCTATGGAACCCTATGACAAGTCGTACGAAGGCTGCGAAGACTATGAGCTTTGGTGGAGACTGGCACGAAAAACGGAGATCGCTAATCTGAGGGAAATCTTGCTTCGATACAGGATACATCCCCATCAGGTCACGCAGAGAAGCAACGAGGCAGTCAGAAACAGGCTCCTAAAATTTAGGCGTAAGCAGCTGTCAGATATTCTAGGTGAGTACAGCGAGAGAGAGCTGCAACTACTTGCTGAATTCAATATGCTAACCATGCAGTCAAGCATGACTTTAGTGCGAGAAGTCTCTTCATTTTTTGAGAGGATTTATGCGTCAACGTACTACCAGGGAGAGAAAAGAGAGCTAAGGATACTGCTCAAAAACATTCTCCTGTCTCTCACTCAGAATATGGAATATCACCAAAGAAAAAATCTACTACGCGGATCTTCTATTGTGAACTGGCAAGATCTCTTTTCATCATGGATCAAAAATAAGATTAGCCGCAAATGATAACTTTTTCAGTAATTATACCTGTATACAACGTTGAGCCATATCTTGCAGAATGTATTGATAGCTGTCTGGCTCAGCTGGATGATCGTACTGAACTTATATTGGTAGACGACGGCTCTACCGACGCCTCACCTCTCATCTGTGACAGATACTCAGAGAAATATGATAACATATCAGTTCTGCATAAGAGTAATGGTGGATTGTCCTCAGCTCGAAATGCCGGCGTAGCCATGGCGAAAGGCACGCATGTACTCTTTCTCGATTCAGACGATTTTATTGCGGCAGGGGCCCTAAACGTGCTCTCTTCCGTGATTCAAAAATTCTCAAACGCTGACATAGTTCAGTTCGGTTATGAGGAGTTTGATACAAAACCGCGATATACATCAGAAGATGAGGCACAAGTGGAAGCATATGTGGAAGATAGGCACACCATGTTTGAGCGCCTGCAACAGCTGGGCGGCTGTGGTGCTTCAGCCTGCACAAAGCTTATTCGCCGGGATCTTGCCGACACTATAAAATTCGAAATTGGTAAATTGCACGAGGACGAATTTTATTCCACAGAGCTGCTTCAGAGAGCTCATAGCATAGTATATATAAGAAATATACTCTACTTCTACCGCAGAAGATCTACAAGTATCGTCAACTCGCAATTTACCCCGGGAAGATTGGATGCACTAGAGGCCGTGGAGAAGCGTGTCTCCCTGTTGCAAAGGCTACAATACTCTGATCTAGCCCGTAAAGAGCGCCTACGCTTCGAGCAGATTTGCCTGCATATGTACTACCAAGCCAAATTGCAAGGCATGCGGTATGAAGCCTCCATTTGCGCGCAAAAGCTGTCAACGTTCCCGTGCTCTTACGTTGAATATACAAGAGTAAAGGACAAATTGCTATTCTGGCTACTTAAAACGTTTAGAGGATTCTTACCCGTTTACTATATCGGGAAAAAAATCAAACATATGCCCATAAGGTCTTCGGCTCGAAGCGTCTTTATCAAAGGGGAACAGCTCATCTCGGTTCAGCTCAGCAGGCTTCTCCTCAGGAACAGAAACTTCTCTATCATTTCGAATAATTGCTGGGGAGGAATTGTATATCAGAAATATGGGCTCCCCTATACGTCACCCACAGTAGGCTTGTTTATCTTTGAAGATGACTATATAAAATTCTTGGGAGATCTGCGGCATTATCTTTCGCTTGATCCTATTTTCATTCCCCTCATCGAATCGCGTCACGTACACAGGATGTCTCGTCTGAATCTAGAAGGTGCTAAGTTTCCAGTAGCTCGATTAGGAGATATTGAAATATTTTTTCAGCACTATCACTCTGAGCGAGAAGCCTTTCAAAAATGGAAGCGGCGTACAGCTCGTATCAATTTTGACAACCTCATAGTCAAATTTTCTGAACGTCAATTTTGCACTCACGAACTCATTCAGAAATTCGCTGGATTACCCTACAAGAATAAAGTGTGTTTTACAGAAGATCCTGTTAATTGCAGATCTAATTGCACTTTTGTAACGGTACCAGAGCTACATCAGCTAAACGAGTCGGGAGGCAATGAAATTCCTTACACGTTGCGGAGGATGAACATAACAGAATATTTAAATCATCTTAAATGAAACACGCGTACCTAGTAATGGCACATGAGCAAATTGAACTTCTAAAAACCCAGTTCAGGCTTCTTGCTCACCCGAATAACGACATCTTTCTGCACGTTGATAAGAAAACACGCATTGGTCTTTCAGCTCTCCAAGGAATGGAATTCTACGCTAGACCAAGCCGATTGTTTCTGACAAAAAGACTAGATGTTAGCTGGGGAGGGGCTTCACAAACCAAAGCGGAAATGCTCTTGTATAAGGCAGCTCGGAAACATGGCGCATATGACTTCTACCACTTAATGTCTGGCTACGATCTTCCGATTAAGTCGCAGGACTACATACAGCAGTTCTTTGAGAAACCAGAGAATAGAGACACAATATTTCTTACCGTTAATCCCACTTTCTCAGATTGGGATTTCGAGAGACTTTCCCTGTACCACTTTCAGAATATTCTTCCAAGATACCTGAATGCAAAGCTCTTGGATCTACAGCGAAAAATTGGAATCAACCGCCTGAAACATTATGACCTATTCCGCCGGGGGTGGAACTGGTGCTCACTTCCTGGGTACGCAGTCGATTTTCTCCTAGAAAAAGGACGAGAGATTCGACGAATGGTTGAGTTCTCGAAAAATTCTGATGAAGTATACAAACAACTGATTTTCATAAACGAACCAGCTTTTAGAGACAAAATAGCTAAGTTCAGTTACTCAGAAAAGTTTTCTCTATGGTATATACTGTGGGAAGCTTCAACCTGTGATCATCCTAAAGTGTTAAATATGGATGATTATGAGAGTCTAAAGCGCACACCCAGTCTTTTTGCAAGAAAATTTTCCTCTAAGGATGAAGAGCTACTGCTCAAAGTCACGGAACTTGTTCTAGGAGACAAGAAATGACTTAATTTTCTTGACACAAAAGATCTATTGATGTAGTCTGGACTGGCTCGAACGCAAACACTCTTTATCGACATAGCCGATCTAATGAGAAAGAAAACTATAGGAATCGTGACAGTATATGATGCGGTTGACAATGTAGGTTCATATCTACAGGCGTACGCGCTATCGCGTTTTTTAGCAAAATCTAACTACGATGCAAGATTTATACGATACAAGCCAAAATGCCTCGCCTTAGTCGGTCTCCTAAAGCGCATATCACCTATAAGATCACTTTACTGGCGCGTTAGAATTATGTTCTCCCTTCTACATGCATGGTCCTATCTCAATGTGATTTCCGCATATAAGGCATCATGTTGCGATGCAATCATCTATGGGAGCGATGAAATATGGAATATGGATAACCCATACTTTGCAGATCCCTTTTTCTTTGGAGGAGGCTTCCCGAGTGTACCGAAACTAGCATACGCTACCAGTGTCGGAGCAATGAAGGCAAGCACTCTGAAAAAAAACGCAGGTATAGCCACTCATATTTCGGATTTTCGCTATATTTGCGTGAGAGACGTATACACAAAAAAACTTTTGAGGTCGCGCTTTACCGTGCGCGGCATAGACAATGAGTCCCCTGTTTGCGATCCAACACTCCTGATTCCTCTGGAAGAAATGGAGAAATCAGATCAGAAATTTGGTGAACCTTACTTGCTCGTCTACACGTATGGTGTAGATGAACGTATCATCAGTCACCTGAAACGCTTTGCCAAGGAAAAGGGTCTAAAACTTGTATCCGCTTTTTTCTGGCACCCCTGGGCAGACAAAGTGCGCTGCTGCTCTCCTTTTGAGTTTTCTCACATAATTCGGAAAGCTGATTTCGTTTTTACTACAACCTTTCACGGGGCCATTTTTACGATGCGAAACCACAAGAGGTGCGCAATACTACCTGCACGAGATAAAGTGAGGCACGTTGCAACGGAACTGGGTGCTCAGAAGCATATTGTGAGCGGGGAATGCTCCTATGAAACGTTTTACAAGACTATAACCGCACCTTTTGATTCCTTAGACTTTGAAAACAAACTAGATGATTGGCAACAGCGCTCAGCCGAAACTCTGTTAACCGCACTTGCAACATATGCTTGAAGGAATAAAACAAATTCTTACGTTTCTTTCTACACCTCACCGATTCCTGCGCTATCTGACTTTCCATGATTTCACGCGAATGACGAAATACATGGCATTTTCGGGAGAAAAAAGGAAGACGGCTGAACTTAGAATTCTCTGCCACAGCATCGAAAAAGCGTTTGCTATCCACAGGACTAAGAGGGATTTTGGAGCAACTAAGGTTAGATCTATCATTAAGATACTGCAGGTGCATCGTGAAACTATCGATCCTTGGCTGTTCGATTACGCTAAAGATATATTGGCCGCATATTATGCCTATAGGTGTCAGGAAGGCCTAGACGCATCCTTCATCCCTCACGAGTTTATCTCAACTTCAGGCCATGGAAAGTGCACAAAAATGTATGGAGCTGAGCAAATTTCCCAAGCAGATTGTTTCGAGCATTTTGCCAGATCTCGTCATAGCTCACGCTTTTTCGGAAAGGAGCCTGTTTCATCAGATCTCATCAAGCGAGCAATAGGAATAGCCCAGACTGCACCCAGTGCCTGTAACCGCCAATCGACGGCCGTATATGCAGTAACGAATAAGCACAAGATCCAACAGATTATGGATATGCACCGCGGCACTTCAGGCATTGAGAAACCGGCTGTGCTAATGGTGCTAACTGGGGATCTGGGCTATTACATAAACGAATATGAACGCCACACGGTTTTTTATGATGGAGGGATATTCGCAATGAATTTATTATACTCACTTCATTCTTTCAAGATTGCAACTATTCCCATTATCTGGGGCTCCATACCCGAAAACGATTCCAAGCTGCGGCTCATCTGTCATATCCCGAATAATGAAACAATTGTAGGACTCATACTCGCTGGTCACTTTCCCGCACATCCATTTCCTGTAGCGCAATCAAGGCGCAAACCGCTTGACAGAGTTCTTAAAATTATTGAGTAGATTGACGAATATGATTCCTAAAACCATCCATTACTGCTGGTTCGGCGGCAGAGCTCTGCCAAAGTCAGCCCGCAAGTGTATCGCATCGTGGAGAAAATTTCTCCCAGACCACGAGATCAAGGAGTGGAACGAGAGTAACTTCGATGTCAACTTGGTGCCCTACACAGCGGAGGCCTATGCTGCCAAGAAATATGCTTTTGTGAGCGATTTCGCTCGCTTTTGGATTCTGCATCAAGAAGGAGGAGTCTACTTTGACACAGACGTTGAAGTCATTCGACCCATGGATGACATTCTTAGAGAGGGTGCATTCATGGGATACGAGGCTTTAGCGACTAAGGAGCAGGCTCGTCACTACGTTGCGCCTGGTCTTGGAATCGCTTGTGAGGCACATAATGAAGTATGGGAGTATATTCTAAAGAAGTACATATCGCTGAAAAATTTTAATCCCGAGAATCAGGGAACGGTTTGTAAGATTACAACTGACGCTTTAGAAGAACTAGGAGCGTGTCTTGATGGACGACTTACTCAATGTAAGAATGTTATGATCTATCCTGCCGATTTTTTTTGTCCCCAGGCCATGCGGGGAGCCCCCATTCACCCCACAGAGAACACGCGCAGCATCCATCACTTTGATTGCACATGGTTACCTCGGACGACTCGCTATAGAGCTTTTTTTCTATCTCAAATTAGGCTGCTACTAAACAAGGCAATGCCCAAACTCAAATGAAGGGAATTTGCAAATGACGCTGACTATTTTCACACCAACGTACAATCGAGCCTACTGTCTTGGTCGAGCCTACGAATCTCTTAAGCGCCAGACATGCCAGGATTTCGAGTGGCTAATCATAGATGATGGATCAACAGACAACACGAAAGAACTTGTAGATGCCTGGAAACGCGAGGGCGTCATTCGAATCTGCTACATCAAGAAAGAGAACGGCGGAATGCATACCGGCCATAATACTGCTTTCAGGAACATCACGACAGATTTATGCATGTGCCTCGATTCAGATGATATGCTCACTGATGATTGCGTTCAGGTGATCTATGAATTCTGGAACAAGAACAACTCGTACCATGACTCTGTCGCCGGATTCATTGCTCTAGACGGCTACATCGCCGGAGGGATAGTAGGGACTGAATTTCCGGATGATGTTCAAATTGCTCATGAAACATGGCTAAGAGAAATTAAGCATGTTCGTGGTGACAAAAAATTCATTTTTCGAACTGAAGTTGCAAAAGCTGCCCCGGAGTATCCGGAATTTGCGGATGAGAAATACGGTAGCATGGCGTATAAAAATCAATTTATAGATGCAAAATATCCTTGGCTTCTTCTCAACAGAGTAATCTATCTTGTTGAATACTTGCCGGATGGATCAAGTCTCAATATGTATCGCCAGTATATAAGGAACCTGAAGGGCTGGGATATTGCAAGAAGGAGCTCTATGATTTTCTCCTTGACTTGTAGAAGAAAATTCATTGAGTGCATCCATTACGTTTCGAATAGTATTTTTCTGCATAAGTGGTCCTTCATTCAGGATTCTCCAAAAAAGCTACTTACTGTCTTAGCTATCCCCTTCGGCATTATGCTGAATCTCTTGATTCGGCTCAAGACTCGACATTCCTAAAATGAAAAAGCTGATCTACATCGTGGCGGTTCCGGCGTCGGTTCGAAGTTTCTTATCTGAAAGGATGCGCTTCCTCGCAGACAAATACGATGTCAGCGCCATCTGCTCACCGGGAAAAGAGCATGAGCTCTTTCGCTCCGAGGGACTGAAAACCCATGCAATCCCCATTGAACGACGCATCTCGCCGCTGAAGGATCTCGTCTCGCTTTGGCGACTCTATCGACTGCTCCGTCGAGAAAAACCCGATATCGTTCACACGATGACTCCCAAAGCCGGACTACTGGGGACAATCGCGGCTTGGGCAGCGCGGGTGCCCGTGCGCATCGCCATGTTCAACGGAGAGCTGAAATTACCTAACCCTCTGGTTCGGGGCATCGTACGTGCAACAAACGCCATAACATGTTTCTTCGCGACACATTTGAATGCTGACGGTTATGGCACAAAAGAATATGTAGAAGAACAGCACGTAACCCACAAGCCTGTTAAGGTATTCTGGCATGGAAATATCAACGGTATCGACTTAGAGAAATTCAAGCCTACGGGGAAAAGAGCTTTGATGCGGAAACGGCTTAACCTGCCGGTCGATTCGGTCGTTTTCATTTACGTCGGTCGGATCGTCCATGATAAGGGGATCGATGAATTGGTACCGGCTTTTGTGAAACTTCTTGAGGAGGGAGCAAGAGCAGATTTGGTACTCGTGGGTAGAGAAGAGGAATTACTAGACCCCATAGCGGCAGAGACTAAAACGCTTATTCAGGATCACCCTCACATTCACGCCGTAGGAGGCCAAGACAACGTGCCGGACTGGCTTGAGATGTCAGATGTCTTTGTCTTGCCATCCCACCGAGAAGGATGCAACTGCTCCATCCTCGAGGCCGCAGCCATGGGAATTCCTGCTATCAGCTGTAACATACGGGGCTGCAATGAAGTAATCGTAGACGAGGAAACGGGCGTTCTAGTTCCGTGCGGTGACGCTTCAAAGCTATACGAGCAAATGCTAAGAATGTATTCGAGCAAGGACTTACGCCAAGTGATGGGAAAGATGGCTCAACAGCGTGTTAGGACGAAGTACAACCGTGATGATGTATGGCGGGCAATGCTGCACTATTACGCAAGTATTACCAAATAAGATTTGCGAACTAGGCAATTTTTAAACAAAAAATTCAGAAACGACAATTAGAAAAATGAACGAATTCAAAGCAGGCATAATTATCAATTACGCATCGATAACTTTACGACTTGCTTCGTCGTTCTTTATGACTCCATTCATACTTAGTAAGCTTGGTGTTGACGAGTACAGCTTATTTGTATTAAGTAATGGTGTTATTACTTGGTTAGCTTTAACAGACTTAGGACTCGGAGATACAGTTAAAAAATATATTATTACGTACCACTCTAGAGGAGAGCTTGAAAAACAAAAATATTTCTTAGGACAAATACTTGTACTATTTGCAGTCCTCGGTCTTATAACTCTCATAGTAGGCTTGCTGTGCTACAGCAGGCTCAACGTCTTCTTTCCTGCGCTAAATGAAGATCAACTTTCAATTTTGCGCATACTCTATTTACTCACGCTTAGTGAATTAGTTCTTTCCTTTCCTCTAAGACCTCTGGTAAAAATATCAGAAGCCTACTTGAAATTTCTGATTCCCGGAGTGATTAGCCTTGTTGCATCTCTACTCAGTCTTGTCCTATCTATATTACTATTAACTCTTGGGTACAAAGCAATAGCGCTTACAGTTCTGAGCATCGTGATCAGTGTCTTTAGCTCAGCTATTGGTCTCGTATACTCATTCAAGTACTTAGGGATTAAAGTTAAATTCTCCAAACCAGACTTTTCCTTATACAAAGAAGTTTTTAGCTTTTCTTTCTGGGTCCTGATAAATCAACTTATGAACATGTTTTACTGGCAAGCAGGTACCCCTGTAGTCGCTCGACTATGCGGGGCCAGCGATGTTCCTGTCTTTTCGATGGGAATAAGCATAGTTAGTTATTTTATGACGGCTACAACCGCCATTTCGACTGTCATAGCTCCTAAGATCATGAGCCAAGTTGCCAGAGGCGCGGATAGTTCTGAAATTACACAGTCTATGATTCGCTCAGGGCGTATTCAACTCATTCCTTGTGCCATTTTCCTGCTAACTTTTGCAATCATAGGAAAAGACTTCCTTGCTCTGTGGGTGGGGCAAAGCTTGGGTTCCGGCGTTGAGACCATATGGCTTGGAGCTATGTGCATACTTGTTCCGCTGACTATACCAATGACTCAATTAGTAGGCCCTTCTATACTTCAAGCTATGAACATTCACAAAGGAAGGGCCGTTATTTTGTTCTATTCGTCTATATTATGCATAATATCAGGATACATCTTTACATATCTCATGGGGCCTATTGGGATGTTCATAGGTACAGCACTATCATTGACAGTAGGGCAAATCGTACTGCTTAATCTCTATTATGTACGAATGGCGAGACTGAATATGCTCCGCTTTTGGAAAGAGACCTTTAAACCGGTTCTTCTACCCTCATTCATGCTACTAGCCCTAGGATTATTCTTGCACACAGAATTTCTCGTACAAGGTTGGACTAGTTTTGTGATTTTCACTATGGTGTATGTAGCAATTTCCATCCCAACAATGTTTTTCTTGTACCTACGCAAAGATGAGAGAGAAACCCTTATACGGCCAATCAAGCATTATTTTAAGTCTGTCTGAGGACACCACTTTGCTACACCGATGAAGCACAATAACATAAAATTTAGAAATGGCAACATCATTATAATTCCTATTGCTGAATGCTATAAGGATTGCTTTACTTTAATCAAAAGCGACTATTATCGAATTCTCGGAAAAGAGGTGTCTTCTTTATATATTCTACTTCGACTGCTCTGTGGGCCCTTTGCGAGTCCTCTTTTGTGGTTTCGCCTATGTCAGTATAAAGGGCTTTTTTATTTTATTTCGAAGTTTATCTATAGGTTAACTTCTATAATCCATAATGTATATATTCCTTCATCTACAAGAATAGGTTATGGATTTTACATCGGCCATGGCATATGCATTGTTATCAATGAAGGTACTATTATCGGTAACAATGTTAATGTATCTCAATTCCTTAATATAGGGACAAACCATAACACTCCTGCAAAAATTGCTGACAACGTATATGTCGGGCCGGGAGTATGTATTGTGGAAGATGTGGAAATTGGAGATTCATCAACAATTGGCGCAGGAGCGGTCGTCACAAAAGACATACCAGCAAATGCCACTGCTGTCGGTGTTCCCGCAAAGGTAATCAACTACGACAAGTCGGGCAGATATACAGGGAACCGATGGACACAATTGCCATAATGATCGGGTGCATGAATCACGCTATTTTTATGTAACATTAGCTCTTCTAAGGCACTAATTCAAGGGGCCTGAAGAGAGCTCGTCACTCGAGGAGATTTTCCGCAGAACAGTCGGGTAGGCCTTGTCGAAATCCTCTTCGTTTGCTTGTCGACAGCTCCCGTATGGCAGGTAACGTCCCGATTGACATTCCCGTTGGACTCCCCATTATTTACCCCAAGGCGAGTTGCTTTGGGCTCAGACTGGTGGCAGGCTAATGCGATTCACGAGGCGGAGCGCTGCCGTGGACTTGACTTTTTGAGGTGTAACCTTTACGATGGGGCTTCACCTGATGAGCAAGGCTGAGAAGAGAGATCACATTGTGGCGCCGCCGGATTGCACGGGCTGCTCGCTGTGTGCGAATGTGTGCGGGCATGATGCCATCGCGATGGTGTGGAGTGAAGAGGGTTTTCTGATTCCTCAGGTGGATGAGGCGGCTTGTGTGGGCTGCGGGCTTTGTGTGCTGAAGTGCCCGGCGCTGCAGGAGCGGCCGAAGGTGCAGGACGATTTGCGAGATTCGGTGCCGACCTTCGGGGCTTGGCATCGCGATGCTGAGGTGCATCGCGCGAGTTCGAGCGGTGGGGTGTTTACGGCGCTGGCGTCTTGGGTGCTGGCGCAGGGGGGTTGTGTGTTTGGTGTGGTGTGGCGCGATAAGGTGACGGCGGTGTTCACGAAGGCGGAGTCGATGGAGGAGGTGGCGATGATGCGCGGCTCGAAGTATACGACGGCGATGCCTCTCTTCGCCTATCGCGAGGTAAAGGCGGAGTTGAAGAAGGGCCGGCGGGTGCTATTTACCGGCACACCTTGCCAGGTACATGCATTGAGGCGCTATTTGGTCAAGGATTATGAGAACCTGCTGACCTTTGATATTGTTTGCCATGGTGTGCCCTCTCACCTTCTGCTGGAGAAGTACGTCCGCGAGGCGGAGCAAGAGGCGGGTCAAACGGTGTCCTATGTTTCTTTCCGCGGCAAGCGGGATTCATGGAAGCGTTTTGATCAGGTGTGCCATTTTGCTGACGGGAGTGAGCGAGTGTGTTATCTGGGGGAGGATGAGTACATGAAGGTGTTCTTATCTGATGTTGTCTTGAATGAGTGCTGCTACAATTGCCGCTATGCGCATTTTCCGCGGCAGGGCGATCTGACTCTGGGCGATTTCTGGGGGGCGGATCGCTTGCATGCGGATTGGCCCATCCGTGATGGCATTACGGTGTTGCTGGCGAATTCGCCGAAAGGGGTTGAGGCGATGCGCGAGGTATCGGGTGCCGTCGAGACGGCCCAAGTGCCTTTCGATGAGGTTTATCGTTATCAAGGAGTTGTTTTTGTGCGTCCGCACAAGGAGCTTCCCCAACAGAGAGCTGAGGCGCTGGTGCATCTGCGAGGGCCTCAGAGTCTGAAGGCTTGGATTCGCCGTTTCCCTCATATGCGCTACTTCGGCCCCTTCCGAGTGAATACTCGGTCGCTATTGTATCGCGTTCTATGCGTTCCGCCGCGGTTGGCGAAGCGCTTGCTCCGCAGGCTGTGCGGGCGAGGCTCGAGGTGAGTCGGCCACGGGCTAATCCAAGGTCAAGAGTTTCCACGTCTATGAGTGAATTAAAGGCCGGTGTCGTCATCAATTACGTCTCGATTGCCATTTCTCTTTCCACTTCGTTCTTCCTGACTCCTTTCGTCATTGCGAAGTTGGGGATGGAGGAGTACGGTCTCTTCATGCTGAGTGGGTCGGTGATTTCTTGGCTCGCGCTGTCTGACATGGGGCTGGGGGCAACGGTGCGCAAGTATGTGACGGCTTTCCGAGCGCGCCACGAGGAGAATGAGCAGAAGCTCTTCCTGGGGCAGGCGACAATGCTGTTTTCCGTCATTGCCATCCTGACTCTGTTGGCGGGCTTGGTGTGTTTCTTTTTCCTGGATGCGTTCTTCCCGAATCTGACGCCTGACCAGTACTCGACGCTGCAGGTGCTGTATTTGCTGACGCTGGGGAATTTGATCGTGGCCTTCCCGCTGAGGCCTCTGACCTGCTTACCGGGCTGCTACCTCAAGTATGTGGTGCCGGGGATAATCAGTTTGTGTTCGTCGCTTCTGGGGACGGCATTAACGATTCTGCTGCTGTTATGCGGCTTCAAGGCTATCGGCTTGTCGGTGCTGAGTGTTTCCCTCGGCGTGCTGGGCATGGTCGCCGGCTTGGTGTATACGATTGGCGTTCTGGGGGTTCGTCTGCGATTCACGAGGCCGAACTGGGCGCTGTATCGCGAGATGTTCAGGTTTTCGTTCTGGGTGTTACTCAATCAGATCATGGATATGTTCTATTGGCGAGCCGGCACGCCGATTGTGGCCCGCTTGCAGGGGGCGGCGGCGGTGTCGCTGTTTACGCTCGGGACGTCCTTTGCCTCGTATTTCATGACGGCGTCGACGGCTATCTCCGGGGTGATGGGGACAAAGATTATGCAGATGGTGGCAGCTGAGGCGGATGGGGAGAGCTTGACGGATGTGATGATACGAGCTGGGCGCGCGCAGTTCGTTGTGCTCTTCATCATCATGGCGGGTTTTAGCGCAATTGGGCATGCCTTTCTGACGCTGTGGGTGGGGAAGTCTCTCGGAAGCGGTGTCACGACGGTGTGGCTGGGGGCTCTCTGTGTTCTTGTTCCACTCTTCGTTCCGCTGACTCAGAATGTCGGTATCTCGCTGTTGCAGGCGATGAATATTCACAAGGGACGCGCGATTATTCTCTTCTATTCGTCACTGGTTTGCGTGGTGTGCGGATACATCATGACGTCTTTCTGGGGTGCCCTTGGCATGTTCATCGGAACGGGTGTTTCGCTTGCTTTCGGGCAGTGCATCATGATTAATGTGTACTATCAACGCCGTGCCGGTTTAAATATACCGCGCTTCTTCCGCGAGACGTATTTGCCGGCGCTGCTTCCGGGGCTGGGGTTGCTGGCTCTGGGCGGGGGGATTGCTTGGCTCTGGCCGATTGCGAACTGGACGGATTTTCTGCTGGCGGCGGGGGTGTATGGCTCGGTGTGCGCGCTGGTGCTCTTTTTCTTCTATCTGCGGCGGGAGGAGCGCGAGATGTTCATCGGGCCGCTGCGGCGTTTTCTGCCGGGGCGCTGAGGGCGGGGAGATGCGGGCTTGCCGACGGCCGACTGCTACACGCCAAAGTGCTGTCTTTTCAGCGCCTGCCATGATTTGCGGCTCACGCTTGACGCAGGCTAGGGCCTATGCTAATCTTTTTCTGCTCCGTTGCTCTCCCGTCGTTTGGTGAGCAGGTATGTTTTCCTGATGATGAAGGCGAAGAAGATTGGCTTGGTGACGCATCCGCTACATGGGAATTATGGGGGGATGCTTCAGGCGTATGCGCTGTATACGGTGTTGGAGGGGCTGGGGGTAACTCCGCTGTTGGTGCCGCCTCCGGGGCATATTAGGAGATGTCTCGTCGCTCCGTATCAAGGCGGGTCAAAGGTGGAGGCGCTGCGCCGCTTGCTGAAGGATGTGGCGTTTTTTCTGCTTGTCTTCTTTCGCGGATCTCGGGAGCGAAGGCCTTATCATTTTCCGACGCTGTTGACGCTGGTTCAGAGTTGGTGTTTTCGGCGTCACTTTTTGCCCCGTGTTGTCGCGGCTGACCGCGCAGGACAGGGTGGTGTGGATACTTTTGTTGTGGGGAGTGATCAGGTTTGGCGTGTGTTGTATACGCGGTGGGCTCCCAGAGCTGGGTTCTTTTTCCTCGATTTTGCGATGCCGAGCCAGCGCGAGAGGAGTGTGGCTTACGCGGCGTCATTCGGGACGGATGTATGGGAGGGAAATGAGGAGGAGACGGCGCTGTGCCGCGCATTGGTTCGCGATTTCCGGGCGCTGTCGGTGCGCGAACGGTCCGGGGTGGATCTCTGCGAGCGGGTGTTCGGCTGCCCGGCTGTGCAGATGCCGGATCCGACTTTTTTGCCGGAGCGCTCGGCTTATGATGCGGTGATTGGTCGACATCGTGAGCCGTGGGCTTGCGTGCCGTCTTCAGAGCGCGCTTCTCGAGTGCTGGCGGTGTATTTGCTGGATGGTTATGCGGATTGTTCGCGCGATGAGTTTCTTGAGGCTGTGCGGCGACAGGGGTACGAGGTGGAGTGGCTGGAGGAGGATCCGACGTCGCGTCAGCGCTTCAGGCGTTTGCGACCGACGGTGGCGCGGTGGTTGTATGCGTTCAAGCATGCGGATGCAGTGGTGACGGATTCGTTCCACGGTTGTGTGTTTTCGATTCTTTTCAATAAGCCTTTTGTGTGTCTGGGCAACAAGGAACGCGGCACTGCGCGTTTTGAGACGCTGTTTCAAACCTTTGGCTTGGCGGATCGAGCGGTGACAGACGGCGGGACGGATGAGGTTTTCCGTGTTCTGGAGGAGCCAGTGGATTGGGAGTCTGTCAATGCTCGGGTGCTGGAGGAGCGCCGGCGCGGGCTTGATTTCCTGCGACGCTTCGTGGCTGAGCGGTAAGGGGCGCGGATGCTCGGGCGAAGGGAGGCCTGAGGCTCTCTGCCGATTCGTCGCTGGGGTGGGGTCCGACTGCCGGGTGTATAAGGGCGTGACGGTGCCTCATCGGGAGGATTCCGAGTGTCCGCAGGGAGATAGGCTCGCGGGCACTCATGCGGCCAAGTGGCGGACTGAGCGGGGGCGTCCCTGAGGACGGAGCTTTGCGGACGCGTCTCGTCGACGATGCAGCGCTCTCGCGGAGAGGCTGTCCACAGAGGGGTTCTTTGGCCTTATAGCGCCGTTTGTCGGCTCGTACCCGGCACGCCTCTTGGGTGCATTTTCGCTCCGCACGCTCATCCGCGGGCCGGTTCTGCCTGCGCCGAGGCGGGTAGGGCGCGGCGCGGAGATACGATGAGGGCGCTCGACGAGTGCCCTGCTCTTTTCTCTCCTACACGGCCACCTGCACCGCCCTCCCCGCGGGTCGCTCTGCAGGGAGGGCGTTGGGGCTCTCGAATGGACGAGCGGGCCTCAGCCTTGGCCGTCGCGGGCGATGCGGGCGTTGTAGTCGGCTTGCTGGTCGGCGCCGATGGGGCCGACGGCAAAGTATTTGGCGGCGGGGTGGTTGAAGAGGAGGGCGCAGACGGAGGAGAGGGGATGCATCATGTCGTGCTCGGTGAGGGTGGCGCCGGTGTGTTCGGTGGCGTTGAGCAGGGCGAAGATGGTGCGCTTTTCGGCGTGGTCGGGCTGGCTGGGGTAGCCGCAGGCGGGGCGGATGCTGGCGCTGCCTTCCGTGGGCCAGATGCTGTTGGCGCAGTGGTTGGTGATTTCGGCGAGGGATTCGGCGAGCATGCTGCTCAGGGCGCTGCACAGCAGGGCGTTATAGCTGTCGTTGGCGGCGTTGAGTTCCGCAGCCCAGATGTCGCCGCCGGTGATGGCGAGTTGCAGGGCGCCGACGTAGCCCGGGTAGGGGGCGGGGGCGACGAAGTCGGCGAGGGCGAGGCGCTCGCCCTTGCTCTGTTTTTGCTGCCGCAGGCTGTGCAGGACGCGCCCGCCTTCGACGCGGATGTCGTCGCCCTCGCGCTGGGCGGGCCAGATGCCGAAGACGGCTCGGGCGTGCAGGCGCTGCTCGCGCTCGGCCTGGCGGAGGAGGTCGCGGGCTTCGTCCATGAGTTTGAGGGCGAGTGCAGCTTTTTCTGCGGGGGCGTCGGGTTTGAGCTGGTTGCGCGCGGGGTTCCAGACTTCTTGCATTTCAAAGAAGCGCAGCAGGATGCTCCAGTCGGCGACGTCGAGCAGTTGCTGCCAGCTGATGGGGAAGTCGGGCTGGCGGGTGCAGCAGGGGCAGCCCTGGGGGACGGCGACGGTGAAGAGGCCGGTGCGCAGGGGCTTGGGCTGCGGGGTTTTCTCCCAGTCGATGGCGGGGGCTTGCTGCCGGGCTTGTTCGAGGGTGAGGAGCGGAACTTGTTTTTGCTCGTAGCTGTCGCGCCGCGCTTGCTGCTGTTCTTTGATGCTGCGGATGTAGCTTTGGCGCTCGGCGCCGATGAGGGCGGCGGCGGCGGGGACGATGGTGGAGGCGTCTTCGGTGCGCACGACGACGCCGCTGGGGTAGTGGGGGGCGAGTTTGATGGCGGTGTGCAGGTCGCTGGTGGTGGCGCCGCCGACGAGCAGGGGGGTGCGGCTGCCGCTGCGCTCGAGTTCGGCGGCGACGTGGGCCATTTCGTCGAGGGAGGGGGTGATGAGGCCGGAGAGGGCGATGAGGTCGGCGTGTTCGCGCTCGGCGGTTTCGAGGATGGTTTCGCAGGGGACCATGACGCCGAGGTCGATGACGCGGAAGCCGTTGCAGGCGAGGACGACGCCGACGATGTTTTTGCCGATGTCGTGGACGTCGCCTTTGACGGTGGCGAGGACGACGGTGCCGGCGCCGGCGCTGCTGCCGCCGCCGCTGTTTTTCTGCTGTTCGATGAGGGGGGTGAGCAGGGCGACGCTTTGTTTCATGACGCGCGCGCTTTTGACGACTTGCGGCAGGAACATTTTGCCGCTGCCGAAGAGGTCGCCGACTTGGCGCATGCCGTCCATGAGGGGGCCTTCGATGATGGCGAGGGGGCTGGGGTAGGTGTCGATGGCTTCTCGGGTGTCTTGCTCGATGTAGTCGCTGATGCCTTTGACGAGGGCGTAGGCGAGGCGTTCGCTGATGCTGCCCTGCCGCCAGGCGAGGGTGGGTTGTTTGTCGCCGCTGCTGCCGGCGCTGCTGTTGCTGCTGGTTTCGGCGAGATGCTGGGCGTAGGCGGTGAGTTTTTCGGTGGCGTCTTCGCTGCGGTTGAGCAGGACGTCTTCGACGAGGCGGAGGCGGTCGGCGGGGATGTTGTCGTAGACGTCGAGCATGCCGGCGTTGACGATGCAGATGTCGAGGCCTTCGCGCGCGGCGTGGTAGAGGAAGGCGCTGTGCATGGCTTCGCGCACGGGGTTGATGCCGCGGTAGGAGAAGGAGACGTTGGAGATGCCGCCGGAGATGTGGCAGTTGGGGTGGCGGCGGTGGATTTCGCCGGCGGCTTCAAAGAAGTGCCGGGCGTAGTTGGCGTGCTCGGGGATGCCGGTGCCGACGGTGAGGACGTTGGGGTCGAAGATGATGTCTTCTTCGGGGAAGCCGATGCGGTTGACGAGCAGGTCGTAGGCGCGCTCGGCGATGCGGACGCGGTCGTCGTAGCCGTGGGCCTGGCCTTGTTCGTCGAAGCCCATGACGACGACGGCGGCGCCGTAGCGACGGATGAGCCGGGCTTCGCGCAGGAATTCGTCTTCTCCGTTTTTGAGGGAGATGGAGTTGACGATGCCTTTGCCTTGGAGGCTGCGCAGGCCGGCTTCGATGACGCTCCAGCGCGAGGAGTCGATCATGAAGGGGACGCGGGCGATGTCGGGCTCGGCGGCGACGAGGTTGAGGAAGCGGGTCATGGCGGCGGGGCCGTCGATCATGCCGTCGTCAAAGCAGAAGTCGAGGACGGCGGCGCCGTTTTCGACTTGCTGTCGGGCGATGGAGACGGCTTCTTCGAAGCGGCCTTCGCGGATGAGGCGGGCGAATTTCGGGGAGCCGGCGACGTTGCAGCGCTCGCCGATGAAGAGGGTGTTGCGGCTGCGGTCGTGGTTGAGGGCTTCGAGGCCGGAGAGGCGCATCTGCCCGGGGATGCTCTTGGGGGTGATGGGGCGCGGGGGG
>ERZ772860.127-NODE-127-length-72732-cov-10.597521_pt1 | contig 72732 bp, 69 predicted proteins | sample MGYA00511342_ERZ772860 | MGnify/ENA primary metagenome ERZ772860 (study PRJEB29015, sample SAMEA2737665) | human gut metagenome | biome: human gut; feature: human-associated habitat; material: faeces | place: China | collected 2012 ... | reverse complement strand
AAGAATGCGCATTTGGCGTGGGGACCGAAAAAGATTCGGGAGATTTACGCAAAAGGATGTTCCTTCGTTATCCAGCGTTAAACGGATTCTTGACAAAGCCGGTTTGGTGAAACCATGCAAGATAAGACCTCCGGTATCCTCCGATTGTCCTCGATTGCAGCAGCTCATCCAGCACGGCGGCAAGCTGGTCACGCAGTGCCTTATAAACTCTCGGATTGCCCTGCACCACCACATCCTTGCAGATCAGACGGCGTGTGATGTAGTCCTGCTTGGCCAGCCCGGAGAGCTTGACGAAGGTTTCGATTTGTTGGTCTTCCTCCGGGGATACCCGGAAGGCAACAGTCTTGTTGCGCCAGCGGTTATGGTTGTCTCGGTTTTTCAGTGACATCTTAATTGCTCCTTTCCATATTTAACTTCTCCGCCATCTCCGTCTGCTTGGACGGGAACAAGTGCGCGTAATTATAGGTGATGTCGATGCTTTCATGCCCTACGCGGTCGGCAATCGCCGTTGCGGAGAATCCCATGTCAATCAGCAGCGAGACTGCGCTATGGCGAATGTCATGAATCCGAATACGTTTAACGCCTGCTTCCTTTGCGCCTCTGTCCATCTCACGGTGAAGATAGCTCTTTGTAACCGCGAACATCCGGTCATTTGGCTCAATGCCATAGAGTTGTTTCAGATAGTCCTGCATTTCATCTGCGAGGAACTGCGGCATTTTTGTGATGCGGTTGCTTTTCTCGGTTTTGGGCGTTGTGATCAAATCCTGCCCATTCAAGCGCTGATAGGATTTTGTGATTGACACGGTGCATTTTTCAAAATCAAAATCTGCGGGTGTCAGCGCCAGAAGTTCTCCTTCGCGGATGCCGCACCAGTAGAGCATTTCGAAGGCGTAAAAGGATAGAGGCTTGTCCATCATAACTTCGGCAAATTTCAGATATTCGTCTTTTGTCCAGAAAAGCATCTCACGGTTTTTCTTTTTGCCCATGCTGCCGGCCTTTTTACATGGGTTTTCTCGAAGATTTTAGTATCGCACGGCATGATTGAAGATGGCACTGAGTTGACTGTTCACGGAGCGGAGATAGACAGGCGAATATTTCTTGCCGTTTTCATCCTTACGATCCAGCAGTTCGTTTTGCCAGGTGATGATCTGCTGCGCTGTGATGTTGCACATTTTCAACTTTCCAAAGTAGGGCAGCAGCTTGGTACGGATAATATGGTCTTTTGTTGCCCATGTTTTTTCTTTGATACGGGTCTTCATATCTGCCGTGTACTGCTCCACGAAGCTCGCAAACGTCATATCCAGATCGGCAGTGGCTTTATTGAGCTGTTCGCGCTCCCAAGCCAGTGCTTCCCGCTTTGTCTTGAAACCGCGTCCTTGTGATTGCTTGCGCTCTCCTGTCCAGTCCGTATAGCGGTAGATCACACGCCATGTGTTCGTTTTTTCTTCCTTGTAGACTGCCATTATGAATCCTTCCTTTCCAGCCCTCCGTAGCAGGCTTTTTCCTGAAAATACTTGCGGTTTACCCGCCCTGAAATGGTCAGGTATCCCTTTTCTTTTAATTCCTGATTGAGCTTCTGCACGATTTTGTAGGCATAGGACTTGGACACTCCCAATTCCTGCGCCACTTCTTCAACTCTCATAAACGACTGTTCTGCCATAGGCAAAATACCTTCCTTTCCTGATTTGTGGTTGATTGCTTCGCCGTTCTATCCGCAGGACTCTGGCAGGCAACCCTTTTCGGCGCTGTGTCGTTTCCTCTTCTCCTTGGCACGCTCGTCTCATCGCGTGCTTCCCCGGAGAAAGTATCCTTTGGACGGTCATTCAGTTTGGCTCTTTTGGATTTCACCCCCCTCACTTTACAACGGACATTTTTTCGACATTTGTTGGGGTTCTAAATTATAAAATTTCCATGAATTAAGCTGAAATGCTTAGCTTATTATCATTGTACTATACATAACAGTTTAAGTCAAGCCGGTTTGCAGGAAAATATTAAATAAACTTGCTTAGATTTTTCTTGACGAGATTAATCATATCTGCTATACTCATTATCAAAGACAACCGACACAGGAGATGGCTATTATGGCGATTGGTGAACGCATCCACTTTTTCCGCACGATGCGGGGCATGACGCAAAAATATCTTGGCATGGCGCTGGGCTTCCCGGAGAAGTCTGCCGATGTGCGCCTTGCGCAGTACGAGAATGGCTCCAGAACGCCCAAAGCGGACGTGACCGCTGCGCTGGCACAGGTGCTTGACGTTTCGCCCAAGGCGCTGGACGTACCGGATATTGACTCCTATACCGGACTGATGCACACGCTGTTCACTCTGGAAGACCGCTACGGGCTTGAGATCTGTGAGTGTGAGGATGAGGTGCATCTGCGCGTTAATATCCACAAAGGACGCGATGCATCGGAGCTTCACCGGATGCTTGCCGCATGGGGCGAGGTTGATGCCAAACTGAAAGCAGGCGAGATCACACAGGAAGAGTACGACCGCTGGCGCTATCATTACCCTGAATTTGATACCACGCAACGCTGGGTAAAAGTCCCGTCACAGGAACTCAGTGATATGCTGGTTGGGCAATAAAAAAGGAACATGAGGAATAACTTCATGAACTATGTAAGCAAAGGTACCGAACTTCGCCGTGCAATCGAGGAACTTGTTCTTGACTATATGAGCAACTCGCCCGACTGCGGGGCTTACGCCGATGGGTTATAACAGGCAGAGATTTTTCGTCAATATGGATTAGATTGGGGCGAATACCCCAATGCAACCTCATTCAATCAGCTGTATTGGATAGTAGCTCTGCTTAAAGAACTGGAATCCGAGTGGAAGAGTTCAACGTGACATCGACAGCAAAAAGTGGGGAATCAAATAATAAGGGCTATACGATCATTGAGGATATAAATATCTTTAAGGAATATAAAGGAGACTGAATGATGACATCTGCAGAATGGCATTCAACTTTGTTTCAATTTATTGGAATTATTCTTAGCGCTCTTGCCCTCATTGGCTCGATAGTTGCAATATACTATGCTTATCGAAACTTGAAAGAAATGCAGAAGCAGTTAACCGAGCAGAAAAACCAGTATTTTGAAGAGAATAGAGGCAATTTGATTTTTTACATCTGCAAAAGCAGTATCGGAATAACCCACGATCTAATTATCAAAAACTTTGGAAATTCCCCTGCTAAACTGATATCATTAAAAATCTCTCCTGATTTAGATTGGTCGAAAGCGGGACAAACGGGTGTTGATGATTTTAATATTACTAAACTCAATAACATTTTCCTCGCTCCCCGTCAGCACATAGGCACAATATTTGATTTCAATAACTTCAACGAAACTGAACTTGATATTGAAATTAAATACACGACCTGTGGCAAAGAGTTTACGGAGCAATATAAAATCGACCTGAATTATTTGCATAAAGTGTTTACTTTAGAACCTAGGATTGAAAACGAATTAACCGCATTAAAATACATTAACAAATCAATTACCGCACTTTCCGACAAATTTATATAAAACGAAAAGAGCTATCTGACTTCATTTGAAATCAGATAGTTCTTTTCTTGTGAATAATGAAAAAGTGTTGCCAAATCGTTGCCACGCAGGGCATCAAGGCTCAAAAAGTCCAGTGTTTACGGGCTTTTTTCGAACCTTGAAATCATTCCCACTCAATCGTTCCCGGGGGTTTATCCGTAATATCGAACATTACGCGGTTAACGTGGGGCGTTTCGGCAATAATTCTGTTGCTGATTGTGCGGAGCAGGTCATAGGGGAGCTCTGCAAACTCGACCGTCATTGCATCGGTCGAAGTTACCGCGCGAACGCCGATTGCGTAGTCATAGGTGCGCTGATCGCCCATAACACCGACTGAGCGTATTCCCGTAAATACCGTGAAATATTGCCAAATCGAACGGTCAAGACCTGCTTTCGCAATTTCATCGCGGAGGATAAAGTCGGACTTTCTCAGGATGTCGAGCTTTTCGTCGGTAATGTCGCCGAGGATGCGGATCGCAAGCCCGGGACCCGGGAAGGGCTGCCTCCATACAAGGGGAGCGGGCATGTTCAAACTTTCGCCGAGGAGGCGAACCTCATCCTTGAAGAGGATGCGGAGCGGTTCTATAAGGCCTTTGAATGCGATATCTTCGGGCAGGCCGCCGACATTATGATGGCTTTTAATCACGGATGCTCCGCCTGCACCGCTTTCGATAACATCGGGATAAATCGTGCCCTGAAGCAGGTAGTCCGCGCCGATTTTCTTTGCTTCATCTTCAAAAACGCGAATGAATTCTTCACCGATTATCTTGCGCTTGCGCTCGGGTTCCGTAACGCCTGCAAGTTTTGACAGGAAGCGATCTTTTGCATTGACTTCGATAACATTCAGGCCGATTTCGTTGCGATAGAAGCCCATTACTTCCTCCGCCTCGTTCAAGCGAAGAAGGCCGTGATCAACGAATATGCAGGTCAGCCTGTCGCCGATCGCCTTATGCACAAGGGTTGCGGCAACGGAAGAATCAACGCCGCCCGAAAGGCCCGCAACCACTCTGCCGTTTCCGACCTTTGCGCGCACTTCTTCAATGAGCTGATTTGCAAGGTTTGCCATTGACCAGCCGCCCTTGCAGCCGCAGATCTCATAGACGAAATTGTGGAAAAACTGCTTGCAGTATTCGGTGTGGTTAACCTCGGGATGGAACTGAACGCCGTACAGCCTGCGCTCTTCGTTTGCGAACGCGCAGATTTCGCAATTATCGCTGCTTGCAGTAATTTCAAAACCGGGAGGGCAAACAAGGCAGGAGTCGTTATGGCTCATCCATGTTATTGAATCGGGCATGTCCTTAAACAGTGGGCTGCGTTTGAAATGCATGGGTGTTTTGCCGTATTCACGCGTCGGAGCGGGGCCGACTTTGCCGCCGAGTTTTTGGCACATAAGCTGCATTCCGTAGCAGATGCCAAGCACGGGCACGCCGAGGTTGAACAGCTCGTCGGAGCAGGTTCGTGAGCCTTCAAGATATGCACTGTCCGGCCCGCCGGACAGAATAATACCGCACAGACCGTCGCCTTTGATTTTTTCGATCGGGGAATCCGGCGGCAGGAGCTCGCTGTAAACCCCTGCTTCACGCACTCTGCGTGCAATGAGCTGGTTATACTGCGCTCCGAAATTGATGATTACAATTCTCTCCATATAGTATTCCTTATATAAACCATTTTGTTGTAAACAAGATGTTGTTTCCGCAAATTTACTGTTCACGGAAACGGATTCCGTCGGGCGTTGCCTCTTCGATTATTGCAAGCGAATATAAATCAATACCTCTTGCACGCAGCGCATCGCCGCCGCCCTGGAAGCCTTTTTCAACCGCAATACCGATGCCGACAAGTTCCGCACCGGCCTGTTCAATGATCGCAACAAGCCCGCGCATTGCTTCGCCGCGCGCCATAAAATCATCGATGATCAGGATTCTGTCTCCCGGATGCAGCCACTCTGCGGAAACAATGAGTGTAACTTTCTTTTTGTAAGTATAACTCATGATTTCGCTTTTAAAAAGTCCGCCTTCGATATTGTCGCTCTTTGCTTTTTTTGCAAATATCATCGGCACACCCATCTTTTCGGCGCAAACCGTTGCAAGCGGAATGCCGGACGCTTCGACAGTCATAACCGCCGTCAGTCCGTTTATGTCAAAATGAGCAATGAATTCATCCGCCAGCTTGCCCAAAAAAGCAGCGTCAACGCGGTGGTTCAAAAATCCGTCAACCTTTACAACATTGCCGGGAAGAACCTTTCCCTCGCGCGCAATGCGCTCCTCCAAAAGTTTCATGCCGAACGCCCTCCGTGTTTTCGGGTTGTGCGCAGCAAAAGTGCCGATTTTTCAAAAAAAGCTTGCAAATCAAAGCCTTTTTTGGCTTGCAGCAGATCCGCACCGCATTTCCCTAATAAATATTTGAATTTTACTATAAATCCACAGGTTTCGCAAGGGAAAACTTCAGTTATATTATACACGATTGCAGGTATACATCAACGATTTAAATCTCCCCCCGCAGCGTACCGCGGGGGGAGTGTTTTTTTCTTTTTTTACATGTCTGCAACTGCATTAAGCATATTCATATAGGCTTCAATTGCGCCTATCTGCAAATTTTTCAGCAATCCGCTCAGTTCAACGCGATTTTGCGTTTCTGCCGAATTGAAGGCTGTTACAAGCGCGGTGAGCTGCATATAGTACTCATCCAGCGCATCAATGACGCCTCTGCCGTCGTGCACGCCGTTCAATGCGGAACGCAGGCTTCGGATATTTTCAAGCAATTCGCTCCCGATGGCCTTTCCGTATTCAATGCCGCGTTCGGCTGTGTCGTAATTTATCACTTCGTTGTTTAAATCATTAATTATTCCGAACGAAAAACCGACCGCTTCCGCAATTCCGTCCAAGCGCTCCGCTTCTGCCGTGACCTCAATTTCGACGGGTTCGCATGCAAAGGGCACGATTTCCGCCTTGTACCCCTGTTCAACAAGGCGTTTTCGAACGCTTTCGGCACCCGCTTCCGTTGTGTATGCCGAGGCAAAAACCGAAACGCTTCCGTCCCCGTTGTCGATAATGCAGCCTGCCGCTCCGAGTGCACGCACGGAGGCACTGAGCGCACTTGCTTCGGCATCGGATTCAAAACTGCCGAGCCGCAGCGCATACATGTCCAGCCCCGAAAAATGCATTTTTTGCGTTTGCGGGTTTGAAAAGCTCAGACCCGGGGTTGCCCCCGCGGGTTCGGTGGTTGCGAGCGTATTCCCGCCGTGTTTTCTGCCGAAAACGCTTTCTGTAAGCCATGAGCCGACCGAAGTTGCAAATAAAACATAAATAATACCGCCCATCAGCAGCAGGAGTATCAGCAACCCGAATCCTCCCCCGCTCTCTCCGCGTCCGCCGGCGGCGGAATATGCCTGATATCCCCCGCGCCTGCGCCTTGTGTTCTTTCGTCTGCGTCTGTATTCCATGTTTGCCTTCCTTTCGCGTTTTGCGCCCGTTTTTGGATTTCCCGTTAAAGGTTTATGCAAAAAGGAGGCACGGTATGAATATAAGGTGTGCCGTGAACACCTGCTGCGTTCGGTTCACGGGCACGCAGACTTCGGTTTTGGTTTATTTTTCGTCCCCGTCCGGCCGCCAGAGATATTTTTCCATGTTCACATGCCCGTCAACAAACTCAACCCCATCTGCGGAAAGCAGCTGAATCTGCATGTTTTCACCGCCGAAAGCAAATGCGGCAGAAGCTTTGCCCTGCCTGTTCACAACGCGATAGCATGGAATTTCGGAGGGATCCGGATTTACATGCAGGGCATAGCCTACAACACGTGCCCAGCGCGGATTGCCCGCAAGAGCAGCGATCTGCCCGTAGGTTGCAACTTTGCCTCGCGGAATTTTGCGAACTTCTTTATAAATTTTTTCAAACACCGTATCTTCCACAGTTTTTTCTCCGTTCTTTTTTGTTCAGCATCTGCCTTTGCCGCTGCATGTATTCAACATTTTTAAAATAATCATTTTTCGATATGTTTCCATGCAAATGCAAGCAAAGTTTCATTAATCGCGGAAACGCCTTTTTGAAGAGCATTCAGCTCATTTAAGCAGCCGTCAACTGCAATTTCAATGAATTCATCCGCCATTTCGCCCGTAAAAAAGAATGCGGGGGACTCCTTCGTTAAATCTCCGGAGTTCTGTTTATAATCCGAATACATTTCCGCAAGGAACTCCCGCGGTTTAAATTCCGCAATATGACTCAGCTCTTCTGCGTTCAAATTCTCGGGCAAAACAATATTGAAAGTCAAACCATGTCTTTTTGACAGGTATGTATTTGCTTTTCGATAATCATCGTGAAGCCTGTCTATGTTTCCGTCGGTGTGCGGATCCCAATTATATTTCCCGTAAATAAAGCCGCGAAAAAGCAGGTCCTGAACAAGATGCAGGTAATAGCCCAAATAAAGGTCATCTGTCATCACCTTCCGTCCGAATCTGCTGCGGAATGCTGTTAAATCGTAGGTCTTTTTTGTTCCGCTGCAAATTAACTTCAAAAAATGCGCCTTTTTGCTCTCTTCCGAAGACCATCCTGCCGAGTCGGGCATTATTATGCCAAAGCGAAATCTGTCGGGGTTTTTAAATTCAACGCATTTCAATAACCGTTCCGCTGCCGCGTGATGCACTATTCTTGCCGCCATGTTTTCCCTTCCTTCTGTTCAAAATTTTAATCCTTTGAAAGAATGATACCATAAAACGAGGCGACAGGTAAAGCTGCTTTTTTTCAAAAAACGCCTGCATTGCCAAAAGCTTGCAGTATCCGTGCCGATTTGATATAATGTTGCTTAACAGGCGGGCAATGCTCGTGCATTCGCCCGGAAAAACCCAAAACGGCTGAACAGTCGAGATGCAAAGGTATTCGGAGATACGGGTTCGGAATGAGAGAAACTTTTTACAGAACGGCAATGCTGCTTGGTGAGGATGCAGAAAACATCCTGCTCGAATCCAAGGCGGCGGTTTTCGGAGTCGGCGGAGTCGGCGGGCACTGCGTTGATGCATTGGTTCGCTGCGGCCTCGGCCGAATTGCAATTTTTGACTCGGCCAAGGTCAAGCCGAGCAATCTGAACAGGCAGATTTGTGCAAAAAAATCCACCGTAGGCATGAAAAAAGTTGAAGCGATGAGTCTTCATATTGCGGATGTTTCGGACTGCATCACCGAAGCATTTGACTGTTTTGTGACGCGTGAAAATGCGGAAGAGCTGATTCCCGCAGACGCCGATATAATCATCGACGCCGTGGATAATGTCACGGCAAAGATCGCACTCATTGAGGCAGCGTCACGATGCGGCATTCCGATTCTTTCCAGCATGGGTGCGGGCAACAGACTTGAGCCGGACAAAATTCGCATTGCGGATATCTTTGAAACAAGCATCGACCCGCTTTCCCGCGTTATGCGCAGAGAATTGCGCAAGCGCGGTATAAAAAAACTCAAAGTTGTTTATTCCGTTGAAGAGCCGAAAAAACCCGTCATTCCCGTTCCGGATCCGGATATGAAGCTGAACGCACCCGCAAGCGTACCCTTTGTTCCCGGAGCGTTCGGGCTTGCTCTTGCTTCGGAGGCCGTTCGCACAATTCTTGAACGAAAAAGGAGGATAAGTTTTAATGAATAACAAAAAAACACGACTGCAAAGGTTTATTTCATCGTCGATCGCCGTGCTTCTTTTTGCCGCGATCGCACTCGGCGCGGCACTGCCTGCGGCAGCATCGACAGCCGAGAACTTCACAGCGGACTTTGCCAAGACCCAAACCGGCAGAGCAGCCGATAATCTCCGTTCGAACGATGAACAAGCATTCTCGAACGGCATTCCTATGGATGCCAACGGCATTCCTATGAATGCCGACGGTGTTCCGAAACTGAAGCGCGATGTGCGAAGAAGTGTAAATTCTGATTTTTCGTTTATAAATGTCAAGCTGTCCGTCGGAGAAACGGCAAGTGTTCGCCTTGAGCTTTGCGGCGCATATTATGTTGCGGAAAATATGCGTGCTGTTGTCGGCAGCGAAAGCTCCCCCCGCACAGCTGCCGTCACCGTTGAAGACGGTAAAATTACGCTCAGCTCGGGCGGTTCGACCGTTTATCGGGGTTCAGAAATAACGCTTATGCGCGTGAATTACAACGAATCCGCCGGTTGGCTCCAGCTCTTTTGCAGCGGAAACGCAAATGAAAGGAAATACTTGGGCAACCTTGTTTTCCGCATCAATGATGACGGAACGCTCCGAGTCATCAACCATATTCCGACGGCGCATTATCTCTATGGCATCGTGCCTTACGAAATGAGCGAGTCCTGCCCCATCGAATCACTCAAATGCCAGGCGGTCGCCTCAAGAACCTATGCATTCGGCTTTACCATGCCCGGTGATGATTATGATATAACCGATTCGTTTAACTATCAGGGTTATCGCGGCTATAAACCCGGCTACGAAAAATGTATGCGTGCCTGCGTTGAAACAACGGGCGTCATTCTGTCTGTCGATAACGAAATCCCTCTTGCGTTTTACGGCGCAACAAACGGCGGAGAGACCGCTTTGCCGTCGCACCTTTTCGGATATGATTCGCTTGACCCGCTGTATGAAATCCGTCTTGATGACATTGACTTTTATGAAGCCAATCCTGCCTGCAGGCAGAATCTTGAAATTACATACGGAGAAATATCCGACAACGAAGCATTTAACGCCCTCCTTTGCAAAGAGGCGAAAAAAATTGTCGGTTCTTCCGTTCGGCTCATTTCAATTCTTGAAACGGATGTGAACACACCGAAATTCGAAAACTGCGAACGCAACATGGCGAATGTTGATGTGCGTATTCTTGTTGGCACCGGCAGCGGCGAGCAGGAAGTTTCCTTCGGGTTTTCAGCCGACAGATTGAAAGCTGAAGGTGTTTTTACAAAAAATTATAAGATGTACTGGGGAGAACCGACGAGCACCGGTTACAACATCTATTTCTGCCGCTACGGGCATGGCCTCGGAATGTCGCAATACGGTGCTCAGGCGCGGGCGCGTGAGGGTCAGACGTATCAGCAGGTGCTTAAATTTTACTATGGGAAAATGAAGCTTACCGATGTTTGCGAGCTGAATCCCGAGCGTCCTTTTGCATACAGCCTTAATATTAAAGCATACGGCGAGTTCAACACGACCAATGTCAACCTTCGTTCCGGTCCCTCCGCATCATTCACAAGTTTGGGCAAGTTCAACACGGGCACGCATGTTGACGTTATCAATGCCGTTAACGGTTGGATTTGCTGCATTGCGGACGGCAAACTCGGCTATGTTCGCGGCGATTATATCGATGTTAAGCTTTTCCCGTCGCCCATTGCTGCGCAGCAAAGAGTCTGCGAGGCAAAAACAACCGAAGCGGCCGCCCTTCGTACCTCCCCTTCTCAATATGCAGCCGAAATCGTGTCGCTCAGTGAAGGTGCACAGATCCGCGTTTGGTTTGAAATCGGGGACTGGTATTATGTTCGAATCGGACACCGTTCCGGCTTTGTTGAAAAGAGCAAAATAATTATCGGAGATTGGTTCATCATAGACCTTCATGCGATCGTTTCATCGCAAATAGGCGACGGAATCCTCCCGCGGCCGTGAGTTTGCAGCGAAACGGTGCGGGGTGAGTATCCAGACATTCACCGTATTGTTCCAATCAACTGTACAGTACGCAAAGTATGCATAAACAGCCCTCCCGAATGCATCGACATCGGAAAGGGCTGTTTGTTTTTGTGACATTTAAGCGACTTTTTTAAGAGCCGTGCTGCGCGGCGGTTTTAAGCAGAAGCATGAACCCCGTCAGCAATATGAGAAAGGAAAAATTAAACAGGGAAAACTCTTTTACATATGCTCCTGATTTTCCGGGATTATGCTTTACATATTCACGGAAAGTGATGAGGCTTGCAAGCGATGCGATGAGTGTGCCGACGCCGCCGATATTTACTCCGACAAGCAGATCCGCATAGTTTTCCGTGAACTGTGAAAGCAGAATTGCGGACGGAACATTGCTTATGAACTGGCACGAAAGAACACTGAACACAAGCGTGTTCCGCTCCAAAAGCCCCGACAGAAACTGCCGAACGATGCCTATTCTGCTCATATTTCCCGCAAAAATAAAGAAGAATACAAATGTCAGCAGCAGCGGCCAATCAACTGCGAGCAGTGCCTTTCTGTCCGCCGCAAGCAAAACAGCCGGTATTATAACCAAGCCTATCCAATACGGAATTCCTCTGAAAACTATCGCAATTGCCAACGCAAAAAGCGCAAGGTAAACCGCAAGACGCACCGGCGGAAGCCGAAACTTTTCATCGCTCAGCTCCAGCGGTTCCGGCTTTACAAATACCAGACAGCAAAACGTGATAAGAGCGACCGAAAAAACGAAAGGCGGTGCCATGATACGCATAAACTCAAGGTTCGGGATTTCAAACTTTGTGTAAAGATACAGGTTCTGCGGATTTCCGAACGGAGTCAGCATTCCGCCGAGATTTGCGGCTATATTCTGCATTATGAAAGTGAATGCCATGTATTTTTCTTTGTGCGTTGTTGTGAGCACAAAAAATCCCAGCGGCAAAAACGTCAGCAGAGCCATGTCGTTTGCTATCAGCATGGAACCGATAAAAGTTATGTACACAAGGGCAAGCACGCTCATGCGGGCGTTTTTAAAAAGCCGAACTATTTTGCGTGCCAGCATGTAAAAAAAGTTAATGTTCTTCAGCGCACACACAACCGCAAGCACGCAGAACAGGCATGTCAGAGTTTTGAAATCGAAATACCCCGAATAAAGCTTATCCGGAGGCACAAAAAACATGGTTATGACCGCAGCCGAAAGCGCAATAACCATTACGGTATTTTTCTTTACAAACTGTTCAATTGCTGACAGAATGCATACCTTATTCATTCTCTTTGCGCTGCTGCTTTTTCTTTCGTTCATTTTTTCACCCTTTGCATTTTTTTGCTGAAAGAGCAACGGAACTCATTTTGCAAAACAAAAGGAAGCAATCGAACGAATGCTTCCTTTGTTTGGTAGCGGCAATCTGATTCGAACAGATGACACTCCGGGTATGAACCGAATGCTCTAGCCAGCTGAGCTATGCCGCCGTATTCGTGCGGAGGGGCTGATGCACGACCGCAATTGAAATGGTTGCGGGGGAGGGACTTGAACCCCCGACCTTCGGATTATGAGCCCGACGAGCTACCGACTGCTCCACCCCGCGATGGTCATTGCCTTTGGAACTCTCGCTCCACAATGCAGGAGTTATGATACCACGCACGGAAGCGGTTGTCAAGCATTATTTTTAAAAAAAGTTATATATATTTTCTTTACCTGTTCGTGCTTGCGTTTTATATTGTTAACATGGGTTGACATTGCCAAAAATAAGTGTTAGAATTTTCATCAAATTAAATTTGGCTTTGATGGAGAAAAGAGCGGCGGTTGCCCAAGAGAGGTTCGCATTTGCTGGGAGCGAGCCGTAATTAAAGCTCATAAAGTTCGCTCCGGAGCCGCAGCGGTGAAGTTTTGCTTTCCAAATCTGAGATTTGTGCTATGTCCGTCGGTACTCTTCGGGCTCATTCACGGGCAAAAGCGGGTTTGGACCGGGGCAAATGTGTAGTCGCTGCCGCGTCAGACCCGATAAAGTCTTTTTGAGGCAGCCTTGGACTGTTGCTGTTTGTGAACGCAATTTCGCGGATGCATTCGGCACGTTTCGGGCTGTGAAACAGGGTGGTACCACGAGAAAAGCGCACTCGTCCCTCAGGGACGGTGCGCTTGATTTATTTTGCGGAACAAATTTCTTTGATTTGAAAAAATAAAGGAGAAAAACAAAATGCTTGACGAACTTGCAAAAATCCGTGAGGACGCGCTTAAGCGGCTTGAGAACATCAAAAGCGAAGAAGAGCTGTCCGAACTGAACACCTCCGTTTTGGGCAGAAACGGCGCATTGACGGCTATTCTGCGCACAATGGGCAAACTCTCTGCCGAAAGGCGCGCGCAGCTCGGCAAAGCGGCCAATGAGGTTAAACAGTCCATTGCCGAAGCACTTGAAGCACGAAAAGCAATGCTTGATGCATTTGCAGAGCAAAAGCGCATTGAAGACGAAACCGTTGACGTTACCCTTCCGGGCATTATCGAGCTGCCGTCCGGCAAGCTCAACCCGCTTACCAAGGTATATCGCGAAATCCGCGATGCGCTTGTTGGATTGGGCTTCACAACCTTTGAAGGGCCTGAAATCGAATATGACGATTTTAACTTCACAAAGCTGAACCTTCCGCCGGATCACCCCGCAAGGGATATGCAGGATACCTTCTACATCAACGACAGGGTTCTGCTGCGTACGCACACGTCCCCCTGCGAAGCGCGCGCGCTTATGGCGCTTAAGCCCCCGTTCCGCCTTGTTATTCCGGGAAGAGTTTTCCGCGTTGACGAGCCCGATGCAAGCCACAGCCCTGTTTTCATGCAGATTGAAGGGCTTGTTGTTGACAAAAACCTGACATTTGCCGATTTGAAAGGCACTATCGACACTTTTGTTAAGGCCGTTTTCGGCGAGAACGTCCGCTCACGCCTCCGCCCGAGTTATTTCCCGTTCACGGAGCCTTCTGCCGAGGTTGATATTTCCTGCACGATCTGCGGCGGAAAGGGATGCAGCTCCTGCAAGGGCACGGGCTGGATGGAGATTATGGGCTGCGGCATCACAAACCCGCATGAACTTCAAAACTGCGGACTCGATCCCAACGAATGGTCCGCGCTTGCATTCGGCGTCGGAGTTGACCGCGTTGCGTGCCTGAAATACGGCATCAGCGACATTCGCCTGCTTTACGAAGGCGATGCGCGTTTTCTCAGGCAGCTGTAATTAAGGAGGGCAAAATAATGAAACTACCGCTTAAATGGCTGAAAGATTATGTTGACTATAACGTAACACACAAAGAGTTTGCTTCAAAAATGCTCCTGCGCGGATTCGAGGTTGCGGATATCATTCCCGAAATGAAGGTCAGCAACGTTGTTGTCTGCACAATAACGCATATTGAGCAGCACCCGAATGCGGAAAGGCTGCGCGTTTGCAATATCGATATCGGCGCGGAAAACGAACTTGTTATCGTTACCAATGCGACTAATGTGTATGAAGGCTGTCAGGTTCCCGTTGCGCTGGACGGCGCGATTCTTGCGGACGGCACGGAAATAAAGCCCACAAAGATGCGCGGTGTGCTGAGCAGCGGAATGTTCTGCGGCGGTGCGGAACTCGGCATCAACGATGTTGAATACGAGGGCGCGGGTGCGGACAGCGTTCTGATTCTGAACGACGGCACAAAATACACGAACGGTATGCGCATTCAGGAAGCACTCGGGCTTGACGATGTCATTTTCGATATTGAAATCACGCCCAACCGCCCCGATTGTCAAAGCATTATCGGCCTCTGCCGCGAGGCTGCGAGTGCTCTCGGTCAGAAATTCCACGAACCTGTCATCAAACCCGTTGCCGGCAGCGGCAGTGCGGCGGATTATGCAAAGGTCACCGTGCTCAATCCCAACCTTTGCCCGCGCTATTGCGCAAGGGTTGTGACCGATTTGAAAATCGAGCCCTCACCGAAATGGATGCAGCTGCGTCTGAAGCTTTCGGGAATCCGTCCGATAAACAATATTGTTGATATCACAAATTATGTTCTGCTCGAATACGGTCATCCGATGCATGCATTCGACCTTGCCTGCATTGAAGATGCGCATATTGTTGTTCGCAATGCCGTTGAGGGCGAGGTTGTGACAACGCTTGACGGCAAACAACGCGCCGTAACACCGGATATGCTGCTCATTGCCGACCCGCATAAGGGCGTCGGCATCGCAGGCGTCATGGGCGGACTGAATTCCGAAATCACCGAAAATACAAAGGTCACGCTGTTCGAAAGTGCGGTGTTCAACGCAGCAAACATCCGCCGCACAACGCAGAAGCTGCACCATTCAACCGACTCCTCCGCAAGGTTCACAAAGGGCGTTGAAGCCGTGAATGCGGAGCTTGCGGTCAACCGCGCGATTGAGCTTGTTGACATTCTCGGAGCCGGCAGAGTCATCGGCAGCATGATCGACGTTTGCAATGCGGATATTTCCGAAAAAGTCGTGAATGCGGATGTTTGTCATATCAACCGTATTCTTAACACGAAACTCAGCGGAGAATCCATGGCGGAGCTGCTTTCGGGCATCAGCATTCCCGCTGAGGTTTGTGAAAACAAGCTGCGTATCAAGGTCCCTCACTTCCGCACGGATATTGAAGACGGAATCGAAACCGACTGGGATATTGCGGAAGAAATCGGGCGGCTTTACGGCTACGATAACATTGAGCCTACGCTCATGCACGGCGATTCCTTCCAAGGCAGGCTTTCCCGCTCCGTCATAATTGAAGACAGGGTGAAGGATACAATGGCTGCAATGGGCTTCATGGAGCTTTATAATTACAATTTCACATCTCCGCAGGAATATGATCTGCTGCTTATTCCGGAGAACGACGAAAAGCGCAACACCGTTCGCCTGCAAAACCCCTTCGGCGAGGATCAAAGCCTTATGCGCACAACGCTCATCGGCGGCCTGCTCCGCACGATGCGCACAAACTGCAACAAAAAGAGCGGCCACGGCAGGTTCTTCGAAATCGGCAATGTTCACTTCAACAACCCCGATCTGCCCGAGGAACGCAAGATGCTCGGCATTATCGCATACGGCGGTGCAGGAAATGTCCGCAATGCCGAAAACTTTTTCACGCTTAAAGGTATAATTGAAAAGCTGTTCGAAATACTCGGCATTGAGAACGCAAGGTTTGAGCGCGGAGGCGGAGCGTATCTGCACCCCGGCCAGAAAGCCGTTGTTTCAATTGACGGCGAAGTCATCGGTGAAATGGGCTGCACTCACCCCCGCGTTGAAAAGAATTTCGGCCTGAGCTGCAGCGCATACCTTGCCGAAATCGATTTCAACAAGCTTGCGGCGCACACAAACAATTCACGCAAATACAGACCTTTGCCCAAATTCCCGATCGTGCCGCGTGATATTGCGGTTGTTGTTGACAGGAACATTGAAGCACAGACTGTCATTGACATCATCAACACAGCCAAGACACAGGTTATTGTTGAAAACGCAAAGGTATTCGATGTCTACTATCCCAAAGAAGCGGGCGACAAGGGCATCCCAGAAGGCAAGAAGAGCATGGCATTCAGCTTCGAACTCCGTTCCGATGAACGCACGCTTACTGATGAAGACATCAACCGTGCAGTGAATACCATTTTGAAGGCTCTCAAATTCCGTCTTGATGCGGTTCTGAGGTCATAACTGTTTTCCGTTTCTGCGGTTTTTAAGCCGATTCCGCTTATTTCGGACTGTTTTCGGGAAACGTTCCGTATTTGCTTATTCGGACCGTTTCCCGCATCGGCCGCCGCTCCCGTTCCGCATCTTCGGTGCCGCGCGGGAGCGACCGCACCGACCGAGAAGGTTTTAATTAAATCAACGAAACACCGCCTAAAGGAGGTTTCCGCAAAAAATGCTTGCTCGTTTTTTTCTCGGCTCCTTTTCAAAAAGTTTCGCTATGTTTTGCAGGGATTTACACAAATCGCCTGATTAACGAGTATGTTTAACATTGTTTTGGTTCAGCCGGAAATACCGCAAAACACCGGCAATATATCCCGAACCTGTGCCGTTACCGGATGCAGGCTGCACCTTGTTCGTCCCCTCGGTTTTTCCGTTGATGACAGGTATTTGAAGCGCGCCGGTTTGGACTACTGGAACGAGCTTGAGATTTACTATTACGACAGCTTTGAAGAACTTGAAGCGGCTCATCCCGATGCACGGTTCCATCTGCTTTCCACCCATGCGGAAGCAAGCTTTGCCGAAGCGCAATTCCTGCCCGGCGATTTTCTTGTTTTCGGAAAGGAAACGGCGGGACTCGGACAGGAACTGCTCTCAAGGCGCAGCTCGGATGCAATTCGCATTCCCATGCGAAAAGGTCTGCGTTCACTCAACCTTTCAAACTCCGTGGCAATCGTCGTTTACGAAGGCTTGCGCCAAAACGGATATGCCGGGCTTGTGTGACGCCGTTTCAATCCCGTTCCGTTATAAATAACTTTTTGTTAAATTCGGGCGTATCTGCCCATATGATAAAAGAGGTTGCAGCAATGGCAAAAATCGAATCACACAACACGCTTGAAAAAATACTTGAAAACGGCATCATTGCAATATCCCGCGGCAATTACGGCGACACTCTGCTTCGCGCCGTTGATGCGGCTGCACGCGGCGGAATCAAAGCCGTTGAAATTACGTTTGAGCAAAATCTTGCACCCGAAATTGCGGGCGAAGCATTGGATAAACTTGTTCGCAGATTCGGCACTGTACTGGCTGTCGGCGCGGGCACGGTGCTGACGCTTGAACAGCTCAGCATTGCAGCACAGGCGGGAGCGAAATATATTGTTTCGCCGAACAGTGACTGCTATATAATCAAGGAAACAAAGCGACGCGGGCTGATTTCGATTCCGGGCGCAATGACGCCGACGGAAATCACGGCAGCTCATGCGGCAGGTGCTGATATTGTGAAGCTGTTCCCCGCCGGTGCACTCGGAGTGGAATACTTCAAAGCGATCAAAGCACCTCTCAGGCATATTCCTGTTGCGGCTGTCGGCGGAGTTACACCCGAAAACCTTTTGCTCTTTAAAAAGGCGGGTGCGTGCGCATACGGCATCAGCACGGGGATTTTTAATGCAGCTGCAATAAAAAGTGAAGATTACGAACGTGTGCGCCTTCTGGCGCGTGAATACGTTCGACTTGCTGCGCAGCAGGATTAACCGCCGTGCTTTCAGCAGCATAAAGTAAACAATTTGACAGCGCATACGGAGAAACAGTTTTGAGCGATAAAACATGCAGCAATATTCACGAGGGACACCGAAAGCGACTGCGTGAAAGCTATATCAAAAGCAACGGAAGCGATGCTCTCAGGGATCATCAGCTGCTTGAACTTCTGCTGTTTTATGCCATTCCCCGGCGGGATGTAAATCCGCTTGCACATCGTCTGGTCAACCGCTTCGGTTCACTCCGCGGAGTGCTTGAAGCAAGCTTTTCCGAACTTGCGGAAGAAGGGGTTTCGCAAAGCACGGCCATTTTGATTAAATTGGTCGGCGATATCAGTTTTCGCGCAAAAATTGCCGACGCAGCCGGGAAACAATTAAAAAATACCGATGATGCAATGGATTTTTGCAGTGCATTGATTGCGGAAGAACGCGAGGAGGTTTGCCTTGCGGTTTGTCTCAACGCAAAATCCGCCGTAACCTACAGCGAAATTGTGGGACGGGGAAACAGCTCCGAAACGCCGTTTTCGTTAAGGCGAATTGTTGAGATCGCACTCGCACAAAAATCGAATGCAATAATCATTGCGCACAATCATCCGTCCGGCGATCCGAAGCCCTCCGCACTTGATATTGAAAATACGCGGCGCCTCAGGCTTCTGCTCAACGAAGTCGGAATCGACATGCAGGAACATATCATAGTTTGCAGCAGTGCATGTTATGCGATAGTTCGCGGATACTCAAGAAGCACGGAGCATTGCGGCAGCACTTCCGATACCGCACAGAAAACCTGCACGGAAGATAAACCTGCGCGCATCACTGTATCAAACAGCGGTGCGTGACGCTGCGTCATTAAATAATGTCGGCTTAACCGTTATTATCATCGCTCAATACTTTGGATTGAGCAAGGAAAGGACATAGGCAGCAATAAAATGAATCAAAAAACAAAAAAGCATTCCGAAACAGCCGAACGTATTATGCTTTTCATCGGCGCAGCATCACTTCTGCTCGCATTCTGCATCTGCTTCGGATGCACCGGAAACAGCAGTGCGAAGACCTTGCAGCAGCTTTTTGATGAAATCAGCAGCACAGGCAAAATGGCGGCTCTGACTGCCGTTCCAACCGAAGATTACTTTCCCGTTTTCGGAATCGAAGCGGAAAAGGTTGAGGACTCCGTGTTTTATATCGCAGAAAACCCCTCGTCATCGGCGGATGAAGCCGCAATATTCAAAGCCGTTGATGAAACCTATGCCAAAACGCTTGAACGAATCTTCAAGGCACGAATCCAGGCACAGGCTCAGCTCGCTCAAAGCTACAGCATTGAGCAGTATGACAAGATTAAAAGCACTCAGATTAAACGTAACGGCTGCTATGTTTATTATGTTGTGAGCGAATCGGGAGCGGAACTGACCGCAATGCTTGACGCCGGTATTGCAGGCATTATTGCGCAGGGCTGATATCTTTTTTATCGGATTTCGGTGTTTCGGGATATTTGATTTTGCGGCAAAAAAGCAACCGGATTCGGATTTTCTCGGCCGAAACGCACTTGCAATTGACAAGCCCGCACCAATATGGTAGAATTCTTCAACAGAAGCGGCAGCTGCGGGTATGCATACCGCACTTTCATAGTGCCGCGAAAAACAATATTATGAGGCTTAGTTTTATGAAGTTAGGTAAAATTGTTGCTGCTCTGCTTGCCTGTTTGTTCGCATTGGGGTTATTTGCATGCAAAAAAACGGATGATCCCGTTATCGACATCGGCGGCAGCGCATCCCCCAACCAAACCGATGCTCCCGCAACCCAACAGGGTTCGGTCGCAGACAGTGCAACCCCAAACAGCGGTTTATCCACAAGTGTACCCACTTCGGAAGTAACATCGGATATTAATCCCACGCCGACTGAAGTTCCGGATAACGAAAGTATCGTGTCCCTCGGCAGTGAAACCGCACCCGCACGCAACACAATGCCCACGGAAACTTACGGTTTAAGCAATACCGAGTGTGAAAGCTGGTTTTCCGATGCCGTGTTTATCGGGGATTCAATCACCATCGGTTGGAAAAACTATAATAATCGCATGCTCGAAAAAAATCCCGAATTTTTCGGAAATACGCGCTTCCTCTGTGAAGGCAGCTACGGTGTCGGACATGCACTTGAGCCGATTTCGGATTCCAGCCTGCATCCCGTTTACGGCGGAGAACAATGCTACATTTGGGATGCCGTTAAGAAAATGGGCGCAAAAAAGGTCTTCATTCTGTTCGGATTGAACGACATTTCCATTTGGGGTGTTCAGGGCACTGCGGACAACTATGCCGAAGTCATTTCGAATATTCGCCGCGAAAGCCCCGAAACGGAGATTTACGTTATCAGTGCAATGTATATGTTCAAAGGCAGCGAGCGCGAAAAGCTGAACAACAAGAATATCTATGCACTTAACAAACTGCTTGCCGAAATGTGCCGCGAAAACGGCTATGAATTTGTTAATATTGCAAGCAATCTTATTGACGAGGGCGGCTTCCTCCCCAAGGAGTACTGCTCCGACAACTACGTTCATCAAACCTACTCCGCATATGCGGTTTGGGCGGATGTCCTACGCAGTCTTGCCGCAAGGCATATAACCGGTCAAGGAAAGCTTGTTTTTGAATAATCCAAGCGTTTGAACTGCCGTTTATGAATTACTCAGACCGACTTTGTGTAATATAATTTTGGTCGACACACAGAAAGATGCTCCTCGGGTTTTATGATCCGAAAAGATATCATGGAGGAAAAACAATGAAACGCACTGTATCCTTTGCACTCTCTGCCGTTCTTGCTCTTGCTATGCTCCTTTTCATCGGCTGCAAAGGCAATGAAACTCAGCCTAAGCAGGCGGATGTTGAAGCGGTTTACACAAAGCTTGTTGAATCCGGTCAGCTTCCGTCAATGACAAAAGTGCCCGAGAGGGATCTTGAAGAGGTTTACGGAATCGATAAAACAAAGCTTGCGCAGTGGACAATGTACCTGTCAGAAAACTATGCTGTCACAGTCGGCGAAGTTTCGATTTTTGAGGTTTCCGATGCGGCATATGCCGAGGAACTGCAAAGTATTCTTCAGAATCGACTTGACAGGCTCCGCAAGGTTGCAAAAGAATATGCACCCGCCGAGACCGCAAAACTCGATCCTGTGGAAGTGCATCGCGTCGGCAATTATGTTTACATGGTTGCGGGCAACGACTACAATGCTCTCATGAAAATCATGCAGGAGAACATCGGCTGATGGTTTTTTCAAGTCTGCTGTTCATCTTCATCTATCTTGTTGTAACTTTGGCACTGTATTATGCAGTGCCTAATCGCGTTTATCGAAACGTAATCCTCTGTGTTCTCAGCCTTATTTTCTACGGCTGGGGCGAACCGAGTTTTGTGCTTTTGATGATATTCTCCATAGCGTTCAACTGGCTTGCCGGTTTGCTTGTCGGAAAATATCGAAACAACAAAAAACGCTGCAAGGCTGTACTCGTTGCTTCCGTTGTGCTGAACCTTGCGCTGCTGGGCGTATTCAAATACACGGGCTTTGTTGTTGACACGCTGAAAGCCGTTTTTCCGTTCATGCGCAGCTATGCAACGCCGATAATACCTCTGCCCATAGGCATTTCGTTCTATACCTTCCAGGCAATGAGCTATGTTATCGATGTTTACCGCAACGACACATCTGTTCAAAAGAACCCCGTGTATTTCGGTACATATGTCGCACTCTTCCCGCAGCTTATCGCGGGCCCTATCGTGCGCTATCGCGACATTGCGGATCAGCTTGAAAACAGGCACGAAAACGTTGCTCAGTTTGCTTCCGGAATAAAGCTTTTCACTGTCGGACTTGCAAAAAAAGTTTTGCTTGCAAATCAGCTTATCGCTCTTTGGAACGTTCTCCGCGAAAGCTCCGCAACAAACGGTGTTCTCGGTTCATGGGTCGGAATCATTGCATATACACTGCATATCTATTTCGATTTCGGCGGATATTCAGATATGGCAATAGGTCTCGGCCGAATGTTCGGGTTTGAGTTTCTCAAAAACTTTGATTACCCCTATATTTCCCGCAGCATCAGCGAATTCTGGCGCAGATGGCATATCTCCCTTTCCACATGGTTCAAGGAATATGTCTACATTCCCCTCGGCGGCAACCGCCGCGGATTTGCGCGTACCCTGCTTAACACCGCAATCGTTTGGATGCTCACCGGACTTTGGCACGGTGCAAGCTGGAATTTCGTGCTTTGGGGAGTGTATTTCGGGATTATCATCATAATCGAAAAACTGTTCCTCGGGAAATGTCTTGAAAAGGCCCCCGCATTCCTTTCCCACCTGTATGCGATATTCCTTTTCACCTTCGGGTGGGTTCTGTTCGACTTCACGGACATGGGGCAGATGCGTGATTTCATTGTTTCGCTTTTCAACGGCGGCAGTGTCGGCTTGATTTCGCATGATGCATTGGTTTATGTGCTTGCTTATCTTCCCGTGCTGATAATTTCCATCATTGCCTCCACCCCGTTGGTCAGCAACCTTCATAAAAAAATCGAAAACAGAGCGTGGTGCGGCTATGCCGATGCGGCACTTGTGTTGATTGCGCTTGTTCTCTGCACTGCATCGCTCGTTTCAAGCGGATATAATCCGTTCATCTATTTCCGATTCTGACGGAAGCCGCTGTCGGGAGCGAAAATGCCCTTGCATGGCACATGCAATTATGTTTATTAAAAACCCGCTGACGTCAAGCATCCGTCGGCGGGTTTTGTTTTTTGCAGCCGCAGCTGAGGTATCAAACAACACTGAATACCGTTAATGTCTGTTTGTTATTTTAATGCATACATTTTGCCGACTATCCAATTTGACAGCCGACAGGGCAGAAACTTTCCGAGCAGGCAGCAGGCTTTGTATCGCAGCCCGACGGAGCGAAGCGGCTTCGGGTTGCGTTTGCGGGACACCGAATACATGCACCGCGCGATAACATCGGGGGACATGCCGTTCTGCTCATCGCGTTCCATTGTTGCAACGGATTTCGAAAGTGCAGCATAATCGGAGCTGCCCGCATTCGATTTTGTTCTTGCAGCAGTAAAACCTGTTTTTATATCGCCGGGCATGATTGCCGCAACGCGAACCCCGTACGGACGCACTTCGTTGGCCGTTGCAAGCACAAGCGAATTCAGTGCAGCTTTTGATGCCGAGTAATATGCCTGAAAAGGTATGGACACCATTCCCGCAACCGAGCTTGTTACGATTATCATACCGCTCCCTTGCCTGCGCATTTCGGGCAAGGCCGCACGTATGCAGTTGGAAGTGCCGAAAAAGTTAACGTCAAATTGGCGTTTTGCATCCGCATAGGCTGTGAACTCAACCGCACCGGAAATTCCGAACCCGGCATTGCAGATAAGAACGTCAAGCCTTCCCTCCCGGCTGACAACGGTTTTAATCGCATTGCGGACGGCAGCCTCGTCCGTAACATCGGCGCAGATGCTCTCAATTCCCGCTTCCGGGCATGGACGGCGGCTCAACCCGTACACTCTGTCTCCCTTGGCAAAGAACAGTTTTGCGGCAGCAAGCCCGATTCCGCCCGAAGCACCGGTGATAAGTACGATTCTTTTCGGGTTATCAGTCATTTTTTACAATTCTCTCAATAATATCGAGAGCCTCGTCAAGTATCGTTTCGGTATGGTTTGCCATATAGCTCGTGCGGAGCAGACTCTCTCCCGGAGGCGTTGCGGGCGGCAGAACCGGGTTCACATAAACACCCGCATCAAACAATTCCTTTGCCTTGCGGAGGGTGCGCATTTCATCATAGGTATAGATGGGGATAATCGGCGTTATGCTGTCGCGTATGGCAATGCCGCGTTCCAGCAGCCCTTTGCGCATATAAGCCGCAAGTTCAACAAGCCTCTTGGGCATTTCGGGATGACTGCGGAGAATATGCAGTGCCTCAATCGCCGTTGCACAGTTTGCGGGCGGAATGCTTGCGCAGAAGATGAACGGACGCGAGGCATGACGAACATAGTTCACAACGCGCTTATCGCCCGCCATATAGCCGCCGAGGGAAGCGAGGGACTTGCTGAAGGTGCCCATTATGATATCAACCTTATCGGTCAACCCGAAATAATCTGCCGTACCTCTGCCGCCGTTTCCGATAACGCCGAGACCGTGAGCATCGTCAACCATAACGCGCGCTTTGTATTTTTGCGCAAGCTCAACAATTTCGGGCAGCTTGCATATATCGCCGCCCATGCTGAACACGCCGTCTGTCACAATAAGCTTGCCCGATTCAAGCGGAACACTCTGAAGCGCAGTCTCAAGGTGTGCCATATCGCTGTGGTTGAAGCGAATCGTCTTTGCGTAGCTCAGCTTGCAGCCGTCATAAATGCTTGCATGATTCTCCTTATCGCAGAAAATGTAATCGCCTCGACCCGCAATCGCACTGATGATGCCCAAATTGCTTTGGAAACCCGTTGAGAACGTCATAACATCTTCTTTGTTCAAAAAATCAGCAAGCTCCGACTCAAGCTGAACATGCAAATCAAGCGTGCCGTTCAAAAAACGCGAACCTGAACAGCCCGAGCCGTATTTTTCGAGTGCACGCACGCCCGCCGCAATAACGTCGGGATTGGAAGTCAGCCCAAGGTAGTTGTTTGAACCGAGCATTATGCGCCGTGAACCCTCCATAATGACTTCCGGAGCCTGTTTCGATTCGATTTGGTGGAAATAGGGATAAACGTTTTCGGCTGTTGCCTTCTCGACTATCTCAACCCTGCATTTGTCAAATAAATCCATATAAATCTCCAATAAATGCGGCAGTCCGCGCACCCGGATGAAAAATAAATATGGCTGCGCTTTCCGCCTTGGTATATACCTTTCAAGTTTAATACATTTTTTAAGAAAAGTCAAGGCATTTAAAGAAAAAACTTAGTTTGTTACGGACGGCAATAATTAAGTTAAACTTGCTAACGGTCCGCTCCTGTGCTAAAATTGAAACATCATATCAACTCGGAGAAATCAATGCAAAACGAACCGGAATATGAACTGATTAAAAGCAGCCGAAAAACACTTGCTGCCGAAATCAAGCAGGGTCGGCTTATCATTCGCGCCCCGCATCAGGCAGCAGATGATGATATCAGGCGATTCATCCAAAAAAACAGGCAATGGATTGAGACCCATCTTGCAAAGTCACGTTCCCGTGAAGCAGCTGCGGAAAGCATCCCGAAACTGACGCCCGAAGAGCTTCATAACCTTGCTCAACAAGCTCTGAAAGTGATTCCCGCGCGCGCTGCGTACTATGCTCCGCTCATCGGCGTTACATACGGGCGAATAACGATTCGAAACCAAACCTCCCGCTGGGGAAGCTGCAGCAGCAAAGGCAATCTGAATTTCAACTGCCTTTTAATGCTTGCCCCGCCGGAGGTTTTGGACAGCGTTGTTGTTCATGAACTTTGTCACCGCAGGGAAATGAACCACTCGCAAAAATTCTATGCCGAAGTCCTTCGTGTTTTTCCAACCTATCGCACGCAGGAAAAATGGCTCAAAGAACACGGCGGCGAACTGCTGGAGCGGCTCCGTGACTGACATGATTTTATTTTATAAAATACCAGTTTTTTATGTTCCGCAACAAAGCCGGTTCGCGCATCGTTCCGATTTCCTGAAGCTTTGCGGAGTACACAACGCTGTTCAGGCGAAAATAAAGCACAATGAACGGAAGCTCATCGGCAAAAGCGGTTTGCAGCTCATATGCGGCATTGCGAAGGGATTCCTCATCCGCAGCAGCGTTCATTTTGTTAAGTGCGGCCGAAACCCCGGAATATAAGCCTGCATTGTAATGCCCGAAATTGTTCTTCCCGTTTACACCGAGATAAGGTTCAAGGTCATTGCTTTGCGCAAGGTTAAAGCCGCATAATGCAAGATCCCAATCGCCCGCCGCAAGCGCGGTCATGTATTCGCTGTCCGCGCTGCCGTATGAATGTGCAGCGGTCACAACCTTCACCGTTATGCCGACGGCCGCAAGCTGTTCGGCAATCATGCCCGCCGCCTCGCTTCGAACGGTGTTTTCGGTTGTGCCGCTTGTTAAAAGCGTAAGCTCAATCGGGCTTCCGTTCAGCGTTCTCCGCCCGTCCGCACCGACACGGCTGCCGAGTTCATCGAGAATTGCATTTGCGCTGTTCAGGTTAAAGTCATATTGAACGGCGTTGCTGTTATACAGCCATGAATCCGGCGGCACAGGAACATCGGCAGCACGAGCCCTGTTCATGTAAGCGTTTGTTATCAGCTTGGTTCTGTTCAGTGCATGTGCAATTGCACGGCGGAACTCAACGCGTGACACGAATGCGCGATTATGATTCACAAGCATGACTTCCATGTTTTGAGTCATCATATCCGTAACAACGGTTTTTCCCGCCTCGCTGTATTGTCCGACGGTCAGAAGCGCAGTGGGCACAAAATTAAGCTGCCCCGCACCGTAGGAGGCAAGCGCGGTTGCGTTTGATTCTCTTGCGTGGAATTCAACAGTATCGATATACGGCGGCCTGTCCCACCATTCCTCGTTGGATTTTAACGTTATCTTTGTGTTTGAAACGTAGCTTGCACGATATGCGCCCGTCCCGGTGAACGGTTCGGCATTCTCATGTATTATCGGGAAGCTGAGCGAATAAAGCCCACCGATACCCGCAGAATTCATCGTTACGCGCAGTGTTGTCGCGTCTATCATTTCAATTCGACTGATGCTTGAAAGCGCAGAAGCATAGTATGATTCGGAACCGAGAGTATAAAGCTGATTAAATGTATACACAACATCACCAGCGGTCAATATGTCCCCCGAATGCCATTTAACGTTTTCGCGCAGGTTAATAATCCACGAATTTGCATTTTCTTCATCCGCGCTCCAGTTAATGGCAAGCGACGGAATGAGTCTGTTGCTTTCGTCAATGCCGATAAGGCTCTCGAAAACAAGTGAATAGAGCCCGAGTGCTTCCTCCGTTGTTGCTATCAGCGGATTATAATTCAGATTATCTTTATTCAGGTTGCGCGGCATGGGGAGTTTCAGCGATCCGCCCTGCTGCGGAACGGGTTCCGATGTTTGCGGCGCCGCAGATTGCGGCAGATTCGTCTGAATCGCGTCGCCGCTGCCGCGCTTTCCGCATGCAGTACAGAAAAGCACCAAGACGGCAAGCAGAACGGCTCCTGCTTTTAACAAAACCCGCCTTGCAGGTTCGACCCTATTCGCGTCCCGCTTCATGTTCGCTTTCGCGCAGAAATTGGTATTTTTCATATGCATCTTTAACCTTTTTAACATAATTTTCTGTTTCCTCGTACGGAATGGTGAGATTTTTCCCGTCATAGTATTTCGGGTCGTCCAGCCAACGGTTCACGGCGCTGTGACCTGCATTGTATGCAGCGGCGGCAAGCTCAACATCCCCGTTGTATTTTTCCAAAAGAAACGAGAGCAGCCAGCAGCCCAAATCAATATTGTAATCCGGTTCGAATATTCTGCTTTCGTCATACTCTTTCCCCTGCCGCCATGCGATCCATTCGCCCGTTTCGGGCATGATCTGCATCAATCCCTGTGCGCCCGCACCCGATACGGCATCCGGAGTAAAAAAACTTTCCGTTCTTATGACCGCAAATACAAGGCAGGGATCGAGATCATATTTTTCGCACGCGCGTCGAACCTCTGCTTCATATTCCATCGGATAAGAAAAATGTCTCCGCACAGGTTTTTGGAACACAGCTGCGACCGCAAGCGCAAGCGCAATACAGCAGCCCGCAAAAATGATCCAAAGCCTGTTTCTGCCGCCGTTCTTCCGACTGCCTGTATTTTTGCGTGTATTTTTTCTTTTTGCAGCTTTTTTTGCCATATTCTCCGCCCCCATATGCATTTTTGTTTCTGCGGGAGCGTTTTATGCCTCGCAGGACGGCTGTGCATTATTTTCCGCCGCATTTTTTTGCAATGTTCCGATAAGCTCATCAACCCGCAAATGCAGCTCGGCCTCGGTCGTATCGTTTTCGATTATGTAATCCGCATAGCGTTTTTTCTTCCATTGCGGCATCTGCGCCGCAATTCTTGCACGCGCCTCGCGCCTCGACAGCCCGTCACGCTTCATTATACGGGCATAACGTGTTTCAATATTCGCCGTCACAAGAATCACGCTGTCGCATCTTTTATGCAGCCCGCTTTCGATAAGCAGCGGCACATCAAGCACCACCCCACGGCAATCCGGAAGCTGTTTCGCCGTCTCCGCCTGTTCGAACAGGCTTTCAATAACGGCAGGATGAACAATATCATTCAGAAGCTCCACACGACTCTTTTTCTCGGCTGCAATTCGTTCCGCTGAAGCATTTGCCGCATTGCCCGGGCAGGTTTTATCCTGCACTTCGTTTTTCTTTTCCCCGAACACACATACAGAAAGCTTTTTTCGGTCTATATTGCCCGATTCATCCAGTATGCCCTCGCCGAACGCATCAGTAAGCTTCCTTAAGACTTTTTCCGTTTGAATCACATCATGCGCCGTTTTATCCGCATCAACGATAAAAAAACCGCGCTCAGCCAGCATTGCCGAAACGGTGGATTTGCCCGCCGCCATGCTTCCCGTAAGCCCAAGCAGCGGAATGCGCTTGTTTTCGGCAATGATTTTTGCGTCAAAACCATTTGTTCTTTCGCTGTACATAGAGTCGGTTCCTTCCTCCGTTTCTTTATGATAATGCTTTACTTTGTATCAAACCAGCTGTGTCCGCACTCAACATCCGCTTTGAGCGGCACGCGAAGCTTTACAACATTGCTCATGCAGTCTGAAAGCAAAGCTTTCACGCGCTCCGTCTCCTCCTCCGGTGTGTCTATAATCAGCTCATCGTGAATCTGAAGTATCAGCCGTGCGCGGAGTCCCTGTTCCTTAAGACTGTTTGCAACCTTCACCATTGCGGCTTTAATTATATCTGCCGCCGAACCCTGAATCGGCATATTCATCGCTACGCGCTCACCGAAACTTCGCGTGTTGTGGTTTGAAGATACGATTTCGGGAAGCTCGCGCCTTCTGCCCATAATGGTCACGGCATAGCCTTTTTCCCTGCCGTTTTCAACCGCAGCTTTCATATAGTTCCGCACTCCCGTGCAGCGGTCAAGGTACTTTTCAATGTATTCCGAAGCTTTCTTCGGCGAAATATCCAATTGTTCGGAAAGGCCGTATGCGCTTATGCCGTACACAATGCCGAAATTGACAGCCTTTGCCGCAGAACGCATTTCACGCGTCACCTCGTCCTTCGGGACGCCGAAAACCTCCGCCGCGGTGCGTGTGTGGATATCATCCCCGTCGTTGAATGCGGCAATCAAAGCCTCATCTCCGCTTATGTGCGCAAGCACGCGCAATTCTATCTGCGAATAGTCCGCCCCGACAAGAACACAGCCCGGGCTTGCAACAAAAGCGCGGCGGATTTCGCGTCCAAGCTCCGTGCGGACCGGAATGTTCTGCAAATTCGGTTCCTGACTTGAAATACGTCCCGTTGCGGTAACATTCTGGTTCAGGGTTGTGCGGATTCGTCCGTCCGAACCGATTTTTTTGAGCATTGCATCGATGAACGTTGATTTGAGTTTTGTCAGGAATCTGTACTCAAGCACCTTGCCCACGATAGGATGCATGGTCTTCAGCCCTTCAAGCACCTCACTGTCGGTCGAATATCCCGTTTTTGTTTTCTTTCGCGGCGGAAGGCAGAGTTTTTCAAACAATACCACGGAAAGCTGCTTCGGCGAAAGGATGTTGAAGCTTTCCCCCGCAAGCTCGTGAATTTCTTTCGCAAGCTCTTCGGAACGCGCCGCCATGGTTTCGCCGAGAGAACATAAAACCTCCCTGTCGAGCATGAACCCCGCGCTCTCCATATCAAACAGCACATGTTCAAGCGGCAGTTCAACATTCCGATACAGCTCCGTCATGCCGCTGCGTTCAAGCATTTGTTCCAGTTTCGGTTTCAAAACGATAAGCGCAGCCGCTCCGCGCTCACCGATACCGCTCTCCTCGGCAAGCACATCAAGTGTTTTTGCTGGATGCAGTGCGTTAAGCAGGTAATCCGCAAGCATGGCATCGAAAATTTCACCGTTGAGCGCAACACCGAACGGCGCAAGGATATGCCGTTTTGATTTGGCGTCAAATACGGTTTTTTTGATTTTTTCCGACTCAAAGACGGGCTTAAGTGCGCAGAGAACCTGTTCGGGCAGCAATGCCGCACTGAACAGATCTCCTCCGACCGAGGCATTGAAAAGTACTGTGCCTTCTCCCGTTATTGCAGCGACCGTGACACTCTGTTCACAAATATCGAATGCTGTTTCAGTGCATTGCAGAAGCGTATCAACGCAGGCCTGCAGCTCTTCATCACTTTTGACATCGCGGAGATCGAAGTCGGCAGTTCGAACCTCGGCAGCATTTTTCCCGTTTGGTTCAGGCATGTTTGCCGCATTTTGATTCTGCGTGCCTGCAAGTTCACGCACGCGTTTAAGTACGGCGCGAAGTTCAAGCTTTGTCAGCTCCGCCGCACCGTTTGCAAGCAGAGCGGGGTTGAACCTGCAATCCTCCACACTCTCGCTCACGGGAGCATCGGTGTTTATTGTTCCGAGTTCATAGCTCATCCTTGCGGACTCCGCACCGTCAAGCAGCTTCTGCCGCAATGCGCCTTTTTCATTTTCCGCATTTTCAAGCACGGATTCCATCGTTCCGTATTTTGAAAGCAGCTTCAGCGCGGTCTTTTCGCCGACGCCCTTAATGCCGGGCAGATTGTCCGAATTGTCGCCCATTAAGCCTTTGAGATCAACCATGCGTGCAGGTTCAAGTCCGTATTCGGCAAGAAGGGTTTCTTTATCGTATTCAACGGTTTCGGTGATGCCCTTTTTCGTCATCAGAACGTGTACATTATCGGTGATAAGCTGCAAAGCATCCCTATCCCCGGTCACAAGCAGAGAATCAACGCCCTCCTTCTGCGCCCGACGGGAAAATGTGCCGAGAATATCATCCGCTTCGAAGCGTTCGCATTCAATAACGGCAATGCCCATTTTTTTCAGCAATTCCTGCAAGAGCGGAAACTGCGTGCGGAGATCGTCCGGAGTTTCCCTTCTGCCGGCTTTATAATCGGCATATTTTTCATGTCGAAAGGTTTTTATCGGCATATCAAACGCAACAAGCAGGTAATCCGGCCGCATATCGACAAGTTTCAGCAGCATCGAAAGGAAGCCGTGCAGTGCGCCCGTCGGCGTACCTGCTTTGTTGGTCATGTTAGGAAGCGCGTAATACGCTCTGTGCATCAGTGAGTTGCCGTCAATTGCAATAAGTTTCATTTTGTGTTATCTCCGTTGTTATCCATTGTTCGGTCATTCCTTCCGGCACAGGTTTATGCGCCGAAAATTTTCAGCAAGGCAAAGAGTGCAATGCTGACCGCGACGCTCAGAAGCGTTCCGTAAAGATAGTATTCCGCAAAGGAGCGATCTTCAAAGTCTTTGAATCTGACTATCGATTTCGCGGTGAAAACAAGCGCAACAGCGGAATACTGCCCGAGCAGGAGCATGCAAATTATTATAAACCGTTCCAACGAACCGATGCATCCGCCGTGCTTCAGGCGTGTTTTCACCTTTTCATCAGGTTTTTCGGTTACAAGCACCTTTTGAACAAAAACATTTGCGGGCTTCAGCACGGCAAGCAGCATCGTCAGTATGCTGAGCATTGCAAAGCCGTCAATGCCAACGAGGGCTTTTATATCTTTTTGCAAAAATTCTATTCCGCGCCCCTCACCGTAAAATGCCGACGTGAAAGATACCGCAAGGATTATCGAAAGGTGCAGTGCCTGATCGATAAGATATGCGGCTCTGTCCTGTTTCACGGTCAAACTGCCGCGCTTTGCGGCACCGTTTAAAATCAGCTGCTTCACAATGTCAATCACCGCATGTGTCGCGGCACAGGCGGCAACCGCATATAAGTATGCATTCGAATAACACAGCAGCAGCGTTGAAAACATCACTGCCGCATAAATCCCTGCATGAATCAAAACATACAGTGTGTTCCTGCTCTTCAGTTTTGCAAGGCACTGCGGTTGAAAATAATAATCTCCGAGCATATGCGCAAGCATCAAAAGTGTGTATTCCTTCATCGATTCATCCTCTGTTGTCGTATTTAAATTTTAGGTTAAAACGGTTTTATCGGCACATTCCTTATCACCGTTCTCCGCATGCTCACCGTCGGTTTTCAGTTCCGAAAGCAAAGCCTCCGCAGCGATCAGACCTTCGGCATACTCCCTTGCGTTTGAAACGGAAAGGCTGATATTGAATGTGCTCTGCGTTATTCCGAGCCGCTTTGCAAGCTCTGTTTGGGTTTGTGCAGCGTTTGTGACCGCATTTCGAACATACATCGCTGCCGCTTCGTTCTGCCGTTTTGTTCTCTCCCGCCGCAATGCGGACAGGAGCAGCAAAACGGTATTCACGCCGGTTTCAAGCTCCTTCCGCCGCGCATTCCGATCGCAGTCCGAACATTCCGTGCCTCCGGCGTCAAGCAGAATTCTTGAACACGCTCTGCCGCGGTTTTCGGCTTTCCTGAGCAAATTCATTCCGTGCCGCGCACGGTAAAACGCTTCTCCGTCCGCCCCAATCGCCGCTTCCCTTCGGATCTGTGTTGCAATTCCGCCGAAACCGATTGCAATTCTTATGCGAACCGGAAACATTTCGTCGATTATCCTGTCGGCAACAAAAATCGGATCCGCACCTTTTTCCGCAAACAGAAGCCCTTGGAACTCATCACCGAGCGTTATCAAAAAATCTGCCGCAATATGCGCCGCATGTTCGGCATTGACGGAAGAAAGTATCGATTGCAGCTTTTTCTGCACATCGTAACGATCTTGTTCGTGCCGCGAGTCGATAATATCTCCGATCAGCGCAAAATAATGCCGCTCACTGTTCATTTCACCCGGGTTGTGCATAAAACCTCCGCAAAATATACTTATAATATTGTACCACATTTTGCACCCGGGTTCAATCCGATTATTGACGATTTCGTGAATTTATCGATCGGTTATCGTTTGTTTTGCATTCATTATGACTAAAAAGCCTGCATTTTTTCAAATTCAAATGCAAGCTTCTCTTACACATAAAGTCATCGTATCCGTTAATCTGTCGTTATGTTAATTGTCTTTGCATGGGCAATCAAATCGAGAGCTGCAATTCGCTTCGCCGTTAGGCATTATATAATTTTCCCGAGCCTACTGCTTTTTTTATTCAAAAATTCTGTTAAGGATCCCGTTCTCCATATCGGTTATGTTATAAATATTTTCAAGAACATTAAAAGTTTCTTCCAAATTGCGTCTTGCTGACATCCACCCATAGCCATCAGTTATCCAAACAAATTCAAAACCCGGGATATCCCTTGACTCTTCTGCAATCATTTTATAGCTTCGTGCAGTTTCGTTCAGCTTCGAACCGGATGATGCGTAGAAATTCGTTTCGACAACAAAAATCTTACTCTTGGTCTTCACAACAAAGTCCCAACGTTTGGTGGAAGTGCCTTTTGCAGAAACAGCAGAAAGATCTATGTTCCATTTGTTTTCAATCTCCGTCAAATACATTTCTTTATAATACTCTACGCACGCATTTTTCAAATGCTCCTCGACCAAGGCCTCCATTTGATGGCCGCCTCGGTTTTTTCTGCCGTTTGAACCTATCCCCACTTCGACACCCGTTACATAATCATACAAACTGCTGACAATGTGATTGCTTAGCATATCGAAAAGTCCTGTTTTCCGCATAAAATACTTGTATTGTTCAACGGTCTGCAGCATTTTGTTGAACCTGTAATTGACAGCGCCGTTTGAATCCTGACAGAATATTTCATTCTCACGAACTGCAAGCAAAATAGGGACCGCTTTTAAGCACTCCGGATATCTGTTAAGCAGTGACTCGAATTCCGTTTCTATATCGGAAGAGCCTACAAGAGAATTCAGTATGCAAATCTCAACTTTCAGCCTCTCCGCATTTTCATACACTTTTTTAAAGTCTGTGTAGTATTCATATCCATTGATTGACCTGCGAAATGTGCTGAGCCACTCGGAAAAATCCCTTTTTTTCATACATGCGTAATCCTTTCTTTAGATATTTCAATGTATTCAATGCAATTGTCAATTCCAATATAAAACCGTCCTGATTTTCGGCAAGCAACGCCTGTCGTTGAAGAACCGCAAAACGGGTCAAGAACAATGTCTCCTTCTTTCGTAGAAGCAAGAATAATGCGTTCGAGTAAATACAATGGTTTTTGGGTCGGATGCTTTCCAAACTTTTTTTCTGCGGAACTCGTCAACGGGCCTGTCCACACATCCTTCATTTGCTTTCCTTCATTAATGTTTTTCATCAATTCATAGTTAAACAAATGATGTGCAGTTTTATTTTTCTTTGCCCATAGCAACGTCTCTGTACTGTGGGTAAAGCATCTGCACGCCTAATTGGGCGGTGGATTTGTTTTCTGCCAAACAATATTATTGATTATTTTAAACCCTTCTTCTTCCAGTGCCATTCCGACCGAATATATATTATGCATGGTTCCGCTTATCCAAATCGTTCCGTCCGGTTTTAAAACACGCTTGCATAATGAAATCCATTTTCGATTAAACTGATGTTTCTCCTGCAGAGTGCTGACCTTGTCCCACTCCCCTTTATCAACTCTAACCGCTTTTCCTCCGCTGCAGGAAATTCCCCCATTGGACAGGAAATACGGGGGATCTGCAAAAATCAAATCAATACTCTCCGGAGTCATTTTGCTCAAAACTTCAAAAGTATCATTCCGATAAAGAGCTGATACATTGTCTACATAGTATGGTTTTATGCCGTACACCGATATTGTCATATCAATAATTGGTAATCAAAACTTCCCTCCCTTTTCTGCGGGAGGCATTGCTGTTAATCATTCTCCTGACATCAAGATGTTGAATTTCATATCCGCTGTAGAGCTCATGTACAAGCTGCACATCATTGTTTGAAAGCATAACCTTTGCTCCGATTCTGTCTAACCGTCTGAATAAATCGGCAAGACGTTCATGATCTCTAAGCGAAAAACCATCTTTCGTATAATCAGTAAAGTCCGCTGTTTCGCTCTGTGGAACATATGGACTGTCGAAATACACAAAATCATTTTCTTTTACTTTTTTACAGGCATCCTCAAAATCAGAACAGGATATTTGCACTTCCGCTCCTCTGAGATATTCGGATATCAGCATCAAATTCACATCATCAATTGAATTCCCTGAAATCCTGTTGTTGTACGGAACGTTAAATGTCCCTTTTCCGTTTACCCTGTACAATCCGTTAAAGCAATGCTTGTTTATCCATATCATTAACGCGGCACATTCAAAGTCAAGTTCATTCGAAGTTATCTTTGTATTGTACCGCTCCCTGATCCTATAGTACATTTCTTTATCGCACGGGCTGCTGTCCAATTCTGTCACAACCTCGATCACCCTCTCAGCATTGTCCCTAATCTGAATATAAAGGTTTATCAACTGCTCGTTAGTGTCATTTATATACGCTTTTTCGGGTCTGAGAAAAAGCAAAACAGAACCTCCGCCTATGAAAGGTTCATAATAATCATTGTAAACGGTCGGCATGCGTGCAGAAATTGCATCCAGAAGCTGAGTTTTTCCGCCGGCCCATTTCAACACCGGCCGCATAGGGTTCTCGGCGTCTGTAATTACGGAGCTACGCATAAAATGTTAATTCCTCATATTAATCTTTGGCTGTCCATCGTCAAATACATGTTGCCGAAAGTAAAATCCGGCAAATGCCGTCTCCGCTTTATTTCCCGTATTTTTTCAGGAAATCCGGAAATTTTTGAAGTCCGTAAACTTCATCAACGATGCTGCCGTTTTCAAAATAGCTGAGTGAGTACATGCTCTGATCAGGCTTTTTCGAATTGATATAGCACGAGAAGATGAATTCCCCGCCGACTATGTACCTTGTGAAATCATAGCCGTTATCGCCCGTGTCGCAAGCCTTGTCCCGCGGGAGTTCAGCAGCCGAAAGTCCCGTTTTGCCGTTTATCAGCGTGTTGAATTCCGCAAAAGAGAGCTGCGGATAACTATCCGGATTATTGATTATCTGTTTCAATACCTTTTCATTTTTGTTTGATTTGCGTGAACAGCCCGCAGCGGAGGTCAGCAGTGCGGCGACGGACAGAATAACGCACATGATTCTGATATATTTTCTTGTTTTTGACATTGAGTTTTCCACCTTTCAGATTTAATCCGGCAGCATTCCCTCTGCACAGCAAAACGAGTGCGAACCGTGATCGGAGTATGCTTATTATAAACCATTCCGCGAAAAAACGAAACTGCCGCCAAGCACTATATATTGTCCTGTGCGCAAGTTTCTGCTGCATCCGAGTTTTGCGCATTCTGATACGTCTTCACAAGCGCAAGCAGCGTATCTATATATATTTTTTGATTCTGAGCCTCCCAATTTTTCTCCGCAAGACGCGTATACTCTGCATTCGGGAGCTTGATGCGGATTTCAAATATCGCATCCCCGTTTTCAACGAGTGCAAAAGTTGCATCGAAACCGCCGTCCGGCAGCGGGGTTGTGATAATGCGCGAGGTATTCTCCCGACGGAACTCATCTTTGTTGCTGCCGACAAATCCCTCAATCGACTCACGCAGGGATTTCGGAAGGTTTTTGCCGAAAAGATTCATAATCTCCTCTCCGCGCGGGGTCATAACTATCATCTGCATTTTGAATGTCGGCACGGATGCAATGCAGCCGTTTGCTTCCAAATCGATTATGTGCTCGCACACGTCAAAATAGTTTTCAACCCCGTTTTCGCTCATTACGGTTGCAATCTGTTCACGGGAAAGAGGCATTTCGGCGCACTCAAGGGTAAAAAGTATCATCAACTTGAGCTTGTCCTCGCCGTTAGAAAAAAAAGCCATAAAAATTTTTCCTCCGTTCAAATTCAAAAAATCCTTGTTTTGAAAGCATTTCTGCTCCGTTTTTAAACATTATACTCATTATACCACAATTTCCCCGAAAAATAAATTTCAAAAAGGGGGTTGCAAAATTCAAAATTATGTGTATAATAGAGTGTGCTGAAAGGCAAGGGGTTATAGCTCAGCTGGTCAGAGCGCTACGTTGACATCGTAGAGGTCGTTGGTTCGATCCCAACTAATCCCACCAATGTCTATCCTGCGGTGTTCGTTACGTCCTGATTATAAACCCTCGTTCCAACTTTAGGGGCGATAGTCGAACCGCGAAAGGCACCCCCGCATTATGCTTTGCATTGCCTTGGGGTACCGAAAGCATTAGCGTCGCACCCGCGCCTGTCTTCTTAGACGGGTATTATAAGAGGGGCGGACGGCACAATGGGATGGATTCTATTGCCGAATGGTGTAACGGTAACACTAACGACTCTGACTCGTTCATCCTTGGTTCGAATCCAAGTTCGGCAGCCACAAAAACCTTTGTTCGGATTTTCCGGCAAAGGTTTTTGTTTTCTTTTTATTCCCCCGTCTCTCTGCACACAATAATCTTGAAACAACCGCGGCAATCGGGTATAATAAGCGTGATAAAGCAACAAAAAACCGCTGCACACCGCGTGCGTGCGCGGCGGTTTCATCGGAGAATAAATGGCAAACAAACCAAACGGCAACCTGACCGGCATCAAGTCCGCAATGCTGGACAGACTGAAGAGCCTTTATGACTTTAAGCAGGGGCTTGATGAATTTGCATCATTTGAACTTTTAAGCGAGCTTTGCGCCTGCTCCGGCGAAATCAACCGCGAGATTTCCGTCTATATTTCCCGTGACGGCAGTATTGTTGACGTTTCGGTAGGCGACAGCGCAAAGGTCAGCATGCCTTCAATGCGCCTTGTGCGCAATGAAGACAGACTCTGCGGCGTTCGCTGCATCCACACGCACCCAAGCGGGGACGGCAGGCTTTCCGGAGTCGATCTCGGAACGCTGCGCTCGATGAAGCTTGACTGCATGGCGGCTGTCGGAGTTTCGGACGGCAAACCCACTCAGCTTTACGCGGCCTATCTCGGTGATTTCGACGAAGATACCGGCAGCCGTGCCGCGCTTGTGTACGGACCCATGCGGCCCTACAAGCTCCCGCAAAAAGCACTGATTGCGGAAATTTTCAATTCGGATGACCGTTTCCGCAGCACGACAAAAGAAGTTGAAGCCGTTGAGCAGGAGCGCGCCGTCCTTGTGGGCATGGATAATGACGAAGGGTACGACACTCTTGAGGAGCTCAATGAGCTTGCAAAAACCGCCGGCGCACTTGTGGTCGGCAAAGTTCGTGTTCGTCGGCGCACAATCGACAATGCAACCTATGTCGGAAGCGGCAAAGCCAACGAACTCAGCCTTATGGGCAGCGAGCTTGAAGCGGATCTGTTCATTTTTGATGATGAACTTTCCGCAATTCAGCTCCGCACGCTTGAGGAGACCCTCGGAGCGCGCGTTATTGACAGAACAACGCTTATACTCGATATTTTTGCTTCCCGTGCAACAAGCCGTGAGGGCAAATTACAGGTGGAGCTTGCGCAAATGCGCTACCGTCTTCCCCGCCTTATCGGGCAGGGGCAGGTTCTCTCGCGTTTGGGCGGCGGCATCGGAACGCGCGGCCCCGGCGAAAAGAAACTTGAAATCGACAGGCGGAGAATAAGGCGGCGTGTTTTCGAGCTTGAAACCGAACTGTCCGAAATTGAAAAACAGCGCGGACTGCGGCGCGAAAGCCGAAAGGCGAACCGCGTTCCGCTTGTTGCGCTTGTCGGGTACACAAATGCCGGCAAATCCACAATGCTCAACGCTCTCACCGATTCAAACGTGCTTGCGGAAGATAAACTCTTTGCAACCCTGGATCCCGTTGTGCGCAAAATCACACTTTCCGGCGGCACGGAAGCTTTGCTTTCCGACACGGTCGGGTTCATCAACAAACTTCCGCACGACCTTGTTGAGGCGTTTAAATCAACATTGGAAGAAGTTTCAAACTCCGATCTGATCCTTCAGGTTGTTGATATTTCCTGTCCTTATCATGAAAAGCAGATGCGCGTTGTTGACGGCGTTCTCGAATCCCTCCATGCAGCGGATATTCCGCGCATAATCGTTTTCAACAAAGCCGATGCAATCCCCTCCTGCGATCTTCCGGCCGAAAGCGAAAACAGGCTTAACGTCAGTGCGCTGTGCGGCACGGGCATTGAAAAGCTTCTCAGTGCAGTTGAGCTGAAACTAAATTCCGCCCGCACAGAGGTGGATATTCTTGTTCCGTACAGCAAATACGAAGCTGTCTCAATGATTCGCGATCGCGGAATGCTGCTGAGTGAGGAGCATACCGAAACAGGCACGCACATTCGCGCCCTGCTTGACGCGGAAAGCATCGGTCAGCTGCGCAAAATTCTCGATTTTTAACGACTGCGGGCATTGAATCGGATATGAGTAAAACAAAGATAATAACAATCGAAGGCATTGACGGCAGCGGCAAAACAGTTCAGTTTGAACTGCTCACGAAGGGGCTTCAGGACAGGGGGTTCACGGTTCAAAAACGTGCTTACCCTGTTTATGATGCTTTTTTCGGCGAACAGGTCGGAAGGTTCCTTTCATGTTCGGAGGGCGTAAGTGCAAGCACCGTTGACCAAAAGAGCATGGCGCTTTGGTTCGCAATGGACAGATTCATGGATTTTCGGAATTATCGCGACGGGGAAGCGGATTTTCTGCTTATCAACCGCTATGTTCTCAGCAACGCAGTCTATCAGAGCATACGCGAACGTGATATCAGCGAACCCGGTTCGGATAATTCCGCTTTTGCCGATTGGGTTTTCCGTCTTGAATACGATGTTCTGGGGCTTCCGCGCCCGACATTAAACCTGTTTTTCGACGTTGACACCGAATGCGCAGGCAAAAACGTTGATAAAAAGGGTTTCCGTGACTATATCGGCAGCGGCCGCGATGTTTACGAGAAGAGTGCGGGCATTCAGGCCCGCGCAAGAGCCAAATACCGCGAAATGTCCGAACGTTTTTCCGACACGGTCATCATTCCGTGCACCGAAAACGGTGCGATGCTTCCTCCGGAAACGATTTCAAACGCGGTTTTCGAGCTGCTGCGCGAACGCGGGCTCATCTGACACACCCATGCTCTTTTGATTCCCCATCGGGCAAAACATTGTATAAACACAAAAAGGAGAAAACAACATGAGAAAGATAGGCATTTTGACCGGCGGCGGCGACTGTCCGGGACTTAACGCAGTTATTCGCGGCGTTGTTGAAAAATGCGCCGAAGCAGGAATGGAAGTTTTCGGCTTTCGCGACGGCTGGCGCGGTGCGCTGAACGCAAAGGGGCATTGGCTCACGCTTTCCGAAGTGGAAGGCATACAGACCCTCGGCGGAACCATTATCGGCAGCTCCCGAACAAATGTTCTTGCTCAGCCTGACGGCACTTCAACAATCATCAACGTGCTTGATGCACTCGGGCTTGAAGGTCTTGTCGCCATCGGCGGGGACGACACTCTCGGCGTTGCGAATGCGCTGCGCAAACTCGGCGTTAACGTTATCGGCGTTCCGAAAACCATAGACAATGATTTGAGCTGTACCGATTACACTTTCGGCTTTGAAACCGCCTCCAACATTGCAATGGAGGCCATTGATCGCCTGCAAACAACCGCAAAGGCTCATTCCCGCTGCATCGTTGTCGAATGCATGGGGCGGCACACGGGCTGGATCGCATTGCAGGCAGGACTTGCCGCAAATGCCCATCTTGTACTTATCCCCGAATTTCCGAAATCCTATGATGAGATAATTTCCGTTGTTCGCCGCAGATATCTTCGCGGAGACAGATATACTATCATTGTTGTTGCGGAAGGTTTTGAACTGCTCGGCGGCGATGAAATCGACCTCGGAACCGACGCATTCGGCAACAAGCTGCTTATTCACAAAAACCTTGCAAAGAACCTTTCCGACATGATTGAAGATACGATGCGCAACGATCCGCTTCTCGGCTCCGACGCACAGTATTTTGAATGCCGCCCGGTCGTTTTGGGTCATGTTCAGCGCGGCGGTGCGCCGTGTGCATTTGACCGTGTTCTCGGAACAAGACTCGGCATAAAGGCCGGAGAGCTTGTTGTCAGGCGTGATTACGGAAAAATGGTTGCATTGAACGGCAATTCGATCGTCGGAGCGGATCTTGAAACTGCCGTCACCGTCCGAAAGGAAGTTGACAGGGAATTTTATGAGGCTGCATCGCTTTATTTTAAATAATTCCGAGTATATCGGACTGAAAAGCGGGTGTTTGCGAGCGAACAAAGCCTCGGAATCGGCCCGCAGAGTCAGCTCTTATAAACAGCCCGCAGATACTGTTTGCGGGCACTGCGCCGACCGTCTCAAGCACAGGATAAGCGGCATGGAGTCAGCTTTTCGATATTTTTTCTTGACAAAGTCGGTTTTTGGGCGCATAATATGCACTTAAAAAGTTTGCGGCAGCTCAGGGCGAACAAACGTTTTTCTCCGCCCGAAGAAAAGGCTGCAAAAGGAAAGGAATCGCAAAATGGAAACGGCAAAAGAAAACTTTGAACCCCGCAATTTCATCGAGGAGCTCATTCTTGAGGATATGCAGCGCAGCCCCGTTGTTAAAACGCGCTTCCCGCCCGAGCCGAACGGTTATCTTCATATCGGCCACGCAAAGGCTCTTTGGATAAATTTTACAACAGCCGAACGCTTCGGCGGCAAATGCAATCTTCGCTATGACGATACCAATCCTGCCAAGGAGGATGTCGAATTTGTTGATGCAATCGAACAGGATATCCGTTGGCTGGGCTTCAATTGGGATAAGCTCTGCTACGGCAGCGATTATTTTGACAAATGTTACGAACTTGCGGTAAAACTCATCAAAGACGGCAAGGCATATGTCTGTGATCTTGACAAGGATGAAATCCGCGAATACCGCGGCACGCTGACCGAACCCGGCGTTAACAGTCCCTACCGCAGCCGCAGCGTTGAGGAGAACCTTGACCTGTTCCGCCGCATGAAAGAAGGCGAGTTCCCGGACGGAAGCCGCACCCTCCGTGCGAAAATCGATATGGCTTCTCCGAACATCAATATGCGCGACCCCGCACTTTACAGGATTCTGCACCGCACCCATCACCACCAGGGCGACAAATGGTGCATCTATCCCATGTATGACTTTGCGCACCCGATTCAGGATGCTATCGAGGGCATTACCCATTCCCTCTGTTCCCTTGAATACGAAGCGCATCGACCGCTCTACAATTGGGTAATCGAGGCTTGCGGATTCGAGCATAAGCCCCGCCAGATTGAGTTTGCAAGGCTGAACATCACCAACACTATTATGAGCAAACGCTTCCTTCGTGCGCTTGTTGAGGGCGGCTATGTCTCCGGTTGGGATGACCCGCGTATGCCGACGCTTTGCGCAATGCGCCGCCGCGGATACACTCCGGAAGCAATAAAGGACTTTCTGACCCGTGCCGGCGTTGCAAAAGCTGACTCGGTGGTTGATTCCGCAATGCTTGAACACTGCGTCCGCGAGGATCTGAACGCACACTGCGACCGTGCGATGGCCGTTATTGACCCCGTTAAAGTTGTCATTGACAACATGCCCGAGGGCGAATTCATCGATGTTGAAATTGAAAACCTGCCCATTGCCGAAGAAGGCGATGCCAAGTTCGGCGAAAAGCACACCGTTCGTTTCAGTCGGGAAGTCTATATCGAGCGCGATGATTTCATGGTTGAACCTCCGAAAAAGTTTTTCCGTCTCAAACCCGACGGAGAGGTTCGTCTTAAAGGTGCATACATTGTAAAATGCGTCGGTTATAAACAGGACGAAAGCGGGAAAGTTACTGAAATCCACTGCACATACGACCCCGAAAGCTTCAGCGGCGAATGCACCCGCAAAGTCAAGGGCACAATTCACTGGGTTCCCGTTCAGGATGCGATTCCCGCTGAATTCCGCCTTTACGAACAGCTCATGAAGGATGAAAACGTTTCGGCCGATGATTTTATCGATAAGCTGAATCCCGATTCCGTTCGCATTCAGAACGGATTTATCGAACCCTTCCTTGCCGATAAACCCGCCGGCTATCGCTGCCAGCTCATGCGAATCGGTTATTTCTGTGTTGACCCCGATTCAACCGCTGAAAAGCGCGTTTTCAATCGCACTGTCGGCCTGAAGGACAGCTATAAGCCCGCACAGAGCTAAGGCTCGCGCACCCGATTGAACCCCTTTTGATGTTAAGAGCTTTGCCGCCATTCGACTGCAAAGCTCTTTGTTTTTTCTTTTTATTTTTCTGTTTATCCTCAGGCTCGATTGCGAATCATATTATTCCGAACTCCGCCTTCAGGCGCAGAATTCTTTCAACACTTTCATTTAATCTGTCCAACGAAATCTCGCCTGTTTGCACGGCCGAAAGAATTCCGTTGAATGCGGCTGCATAGTCATAAGGCATCAGGAGTATATCCGCGCCTGCATTAAACGCAAGCACCGCGCTCTCTTTCGATGAATAGTTCTCGACAATCGCACCCATTGCAAGCGCATCGGTAATGATAACGCCGTCATAGCCCATTTCGCCGCGAAGGTGCAGCGTCAGCGCATCATATGATAATGAACAGGGCAGATTGTCGGTGTTTCCGCGTGTCAACGTTATATGTGCCGCCATTATCATATCCGTTTCATTAATTGCATTATAAAACGGAATCAATTCGCATTCCGAAAGCTGCTGCCAATCCTTTTCGAGTGCAACATAGCCGTCATGCGTATCTCCCGCCGTGTCCCCATGCCACGGAAAATGTTTTATGCAGGCAATAATGTTTTCTTTATGCAGACCGGATATTGCTGCATTCACCATTTTTGCAACAAGTTTTGGGTCGCTTCCGAACGCTCTGTTTCCGATAACAGTATTATTCGGATTTGAATTCACATCCGCAACGGGCGCAAAGTCAAGATTAAACCCAAGCTCTGCAAGGTACCCGCCTATTGCTGAATACATTGCACTCACCTGCTCCGGATCGCCGGTGCTTCCCACAGCCTGAGCACCGTCATATTTCGGCACTGTGAAGGCGGGCGAGTTTGCAATTCTTGCAACCGTGCCTCCCTCTTCATCCACTGCAATAAAAAGAGGAATTCGGCTTGCTTTCTGTAGATTTTGGATGAATGCAACTGTTTGCTCCGGGTTTTCGATATTTTTTCCGAAAAAAGCTATCCCCCCGGCAGGATGCGCTGCGAGAAAATCCGCCATGCCCGCCGAACAGTCCGTGTCGCTGTACCGTGCCGAGCCGTGCGCCTGATTCGGCGTGAAGCTTTCATCCAACGATTCCGGACGAACAATGAAAAGCTGCCCGACTTTTTCTTCAAGTGTCATTTCAGTCATCATTTCAGCCACGATATCCTCCTCCGGATCGTTTGTTGCGGCTGCCGAAGGTTTTATCGTCATCTCCGCAGTCGGTTCGACGGAGGGCGTGAGCAGTACCGGTGCTGTCGTTGACTCCTGTCCGGTTCCGCGTCCGCCTATGCATGCGCAGAATGCACACAAAAGCACCGCTGCAATCACCGTTATGCAGCTGATAATTGTTTTTTTATTGAAAATAACAGCATTCTGCATCATTTTAGGCATAAACCTCCGCTGATGTTTGTGTTGTTCTCTGCTGCAAAATCGACAGCATCCCTTTTGCGGAATGCTGCCGACCGTTTGAGTTCAAATTAAATTCAGCCCATGATATCGTGGTTTACCGTATCCTGAATGCGCTGTGCAATTTCATCCGCACGGGCAACAAGCTTCTTGCCCTCTTCGCTGAAGAATGCAGCCTTTGCTTCATCCTTTACGCCGCCGAGGTTGATAAGAACGTTCAACCATGCACCGTGAACGCAGGTGTGAAGGTTCAGCCCGCCGACGCCGAGATCACTTGCGCAGTTGGTGTTGTAATGACCGAGCATTTTGTCCGCAAGTTCAAGCGCAGCAACGGAGAGGCGCAGTGTTTCAAAGGGAACTTCCGTTGCAACAAGAGTTGCATCGGCAATCGCTTTCCTGCGAACCGCCTTCTCATCGTCGGTTGCTTTCGGCATTTTGAACGCAGCTGCAACAAGGTTGTATGCGTCCGTATCCCTGTCAACCTGAGCGGTCAGCTCGTCGTAAATTTTCTTTCCCTGCTCAATGATTTCGTGACAGAGGGGCCAATCGGCTTCATAGCTCTTTTTGACCGCAGTCTGACCCGCGACCATCGTGACAAGGCCTGTGCCCTGTGCGCCGCAGAATGCAGCCGCACTGCCGCCGCCGGGAGCGGGAGCATCGGAAGCAACAATGTTGAGATAGTCAGTAACGACCATGTCGATAAGTTTCATGTGTTTAAAATTACCTTTCGTTGTTATGATTATGCCGATTCGGACTATTCTGCCGTGCTGTCGGCAATTTATTCCGAATCGAACCTGAGATTACTTCACAGCGACACGGCCGCGCTTGATAACCTTTTTAACCTGATTTGAGCCCATTCTGTAACAGAGCATGGGCAGCTCATCCGCATTCCAAAGCACGATGTCCGCAAGTTTGCCCGGTTCAATTGAACCGACGCTGTCGCCCTTGCCGATTGCACATGCGGCATTCAGCGTGACTGCCGTCAAAACCTCCTCGGGGAAGAGGCGGTAACGCAGATAGCCGAGATTCATTGAAAGCTGCAAATTCAGCGACGGACATGAACCGGGGTTGAAATCCGTTGCAATTGCAACAGGGACGCCCGCTGAAATCATGTCACGCGCACGCGCAAAGGGTTTGTTGAGATAAAGTGAGGTTTGCGGCAGCAGGCAGGCAGTCGTTTTCGCCTTTGCCATTGCTTCAATGCCGCTGTCCCGCGTTGCAATAAGGTGTTCTGCGGAAATTGCGCCGATCTCGCCCGCAAGCTCCGAACCGCCAAGCGGATCTATCTCATCCGCATGCACTTTTGACGGAAGCCCGAGTTTTTGTGCCGCAAGCAGAAGTTTCCGCGACTGCGGAACGTTGAATACGGAACTTTCGAGGAAGACATCGCAAAAATCCGCAAGCCCCTGTTCCGTAACGACCGGCAGCACACGTTCAATTATAAAATCAATGTACCCGTCGGCATTGCCTGCATATTCGTCCGGAATTGCATGTGCACCGAGGAATGTGGCAGCAATATCCTGTGCGCAGGCTCCGCCGAGACGGCGAATGACGCGGAGCTGCTTCAGCTCATTTTCCGAATCCAGTCCGTAACCGCTTTTAATTTCAACCGTTGTAACGCCGAAATCGAGCATTTCCGCAAGAAAGCCTCGTCCGCGTTCAAAGAGCTCATCCTCGGTTGCTTTGCGCGTGTTGGTCAGCGTGTTCAAAATGCCGCCGCCTGCATTGAGAATATCAAGGTAGCTTGCGCCTGCAATTTTCAGCGGCACTTCATGCGCGCGCCAGCCCCCGAAAACAAGGTGGGTGTGTGCGTCAACAAGTCCGGGTGTTGCAAGCGCACCGTGAGCATCGACGATATCGGCATATGCCGAATATTCCGGAAGCTCTCCGTTTGCAGTCACCGCAGCGATTTTTTCACCGTCAATAAGAACTGCCGCATTGTGCAGCACTTCGATTTTGCCCTGATCCGAACCGCAGCGGCTGCTTGTGCCGAGCGGGGTTGCAAGTGTTCCGATGTTTTTAATAAGAAGCATAGGCATTTGACCTTTTCACGGAATGCAGAGCGGCAAATGCTCTGCATTCCGCTCAGTCTTTAATTGTGTTCTGAATTACAGCAAATAGTTTTCAATAATCTGCTTGTCCGCATTGAAGTCCTCGATTTGCAGGTAATATTCTGCGGAATCGATGAGCGCACGCATCGGAGTCAGGCCGATGATCTCCGTGCCGATAACGTGAACGCCCCAGCGTGCGGCTTCAGCCTTTGTGACTTCAACAACCCTGTAAAGCGGAGTGCGGTTGAAGTCGGTCATGTTGATTGAAACCTGCGCAATGTTCCTGTCCTCAAGCATAACACCGAGAGCCTTTACGCAATCGAAACCGCCGCTTGAACGACGTATAATCTTTGCAATTTTGCTTGCAATGGAAACATCGGAAGTTGAGAGGTTGATATTGAATGCAACCAAGGGCATACGGCAGCCGACGGCTGTTACGCCTGCGGTGGGGTGAATCGCTGCGCCGCCGAAATCGGGGGTCCACTGCGGATCCTTGACCTTTTCCGCCATGCCTTCAAACTGACCCTTGCGAATTGCCGCAAGGTTTACACGATGCGGTGCGGAAGCGGAATCTTCATAAAGGAAAATGGGTATGCCCGCTTCATTCCAAATGCGCTCTGCGAGCTGTTTGGAATACTCAACGGTTTCTTCCTTTGTAACGTCCTTCATGGGAATAAGGGGGATAACATCGACCGCACCCATGCGGGGATGTTCGCCCTGATGATGATTCAGGTCAATAAGCTCTGCCGCTTTCTTGGCAAGAGCGGTTGCGGCATTCATAACGCCTTCGGGGCTGCCCATGAAGGTGATAACGCTGCGGTTGTGGCTTGCATCGCTGCTGTAATCAAGCAGTGTTACGCCCGCAGTGTTGCGAACGGTGTCAACACATGCCTCGATGACCTCATGGTTCCTGCCCTCGCTGATATTCGGGACGCATTCAATGATCTTTGCCATTTTAAGAAAACTTCCTTTCGTATTTTTGCCCCGCAGAAGTATGCGGAGCGGTTGTTTTTTGCGTTTGTTGTTTATTGTTTCTTTATTCTTGCCGCGTCCGCAGGGCAAAAGCCGTGAGCTCCCGCCGTCTGCGGGCGCAGGCAATGTTGATTTGAAGAATGTATGCAGAACGTATCATACCGTTCCGGCAAATGCCGGTTTAATATTTGTCCTGCACGTTTCCGAAGCTTATTTCAGAGCATCGGCAACAGTTTTTTTCACAAGTTCGTCATCCGCAAAATAGGGAATGGTGATATGAGCCTTGCCCGCCCATTTTTCATTGTATTTAACGGATGTTTCAACGGAGTGCTCGTTGCGCGCCCAATTGCGCCTTGCAACGCCGCCCATAACGTCCCACATCATTGCGGAGCGAATGATATTATCCACGCGTTCGCTGCCGTCCAGAACAAGGCCGAAACCGCCGTTGATGGATTTGCCGATTCCGACACCGCCGCCGTTGTGCAGTGCACAGAGGCTCATGCCCCTTGCGGCATTGCCCGCGAAGCACTGAACCGCCATATCCGCCATTACATTGCTGCCGTCCTTGATGTTTGCAGTCTCGCGGAAGGGGGAATCCGTACCGCTGACGTCGTGGTGGTCGCGTCCGATCATAACCGGACCGATTTCGCCGCTGCGAACCATTTCGTTGAATTTAAGCGCGATATTCGTTCTGCCTTCGGCATCCTGATAGAGTATGCGCGCCTGTGTGCCGACAACAAGCTTGTTTGCCTTTGCATCACGAATCCAAATATAGTTATCGCGATCCTGAGAGCAGCGGGTCGGATCGATGCAGCTCATTGCCGCTGCATCGGTCTTGTCGAGATCCTCGGGCTTGCCGGACAGGCAGACCCAGCGGAACGGACCGTAGCCGTAGTCAAACAGAACCGGACCCATAATATCCTCAACATAACTCGGGAAGATGAAGCCGTCCTTTTCATCAACGCCGTTCTTGGAGATCTCCTGAACGCCGCTGTCGTAAACCGCTTTCATGAAGGAGTTGCCGTAGTCGAAGAAATACGTGCCGCGCTTTGTGAGGGCAACGATTGCATCGAAATGACGGCGCAGCGAAGCATTGACTCGGCGTTCGAACTCGTCACGATCGGAATGCAGCATATGCGTGCGCTCATCAAAGGTCAGACCGACGGGGCAATAACCGCCGTTATAGACATTGTGGCAGGAAGTCTGGTCGGAAAGCAGATCGATATGGATGTTATGCGCAACGGCATATTCAAGCAAATCGACAATATTTCCGTGATATGCGATCGAAATCGATTTTTTCTCCGCAAGGTACTGTTTTGCTTCCGCAAACACCTCGTCAAGGTTATCGGAAATCGTGTTTACCCAGCCTTGGTCATAACGTGTTTTGATTCTTGAAAGGTCAACTTCCGCAAAAACACCGACTGCGTTTGCGATGTTCGCCGCCTTGGGCTGTGCACCGCTCATGCCGCCGAGACCGGAGGATACAAACAGCTTGCCCGCAAGATCGCCGTGTTCCGCAACGCCGAGATATTTTCTGCCTGCGCCGAGAATTGTGTTGAACGTTCCGTGAACGATGCCCTGCGGTCCGATATACATCCAACCGCCCGCCGTCATCTGTCCGTAGTTGGCAACGCCGAGTTCTTCCGCAATTTCCCAATCCTTAAGGTTGTCGAACATGCCGACCATCAGTGCGTTTGTGATGATAACGCGGGGCGCGGTGGGCTTTGAAGGAAACAGGCCTAGAGGATGACCGGACTCAACAACGAGAGTCTGGTTTTCGGTAAGCTCTTCAAGATATTTTTTGATAAGGCGGTATTGCAGCCAGTTTTGGCAGGGCTGACCTGTTTCGCCGTAGGTAACAAGTTCATAGGGGTAAAGCGCAATCTCGAAATCAAGGTTGTTGTCAATCATGACCTGAAAAGCCTTGCCTTCAATGCATTTGCCCTTGTATTCATCGATGGGTTTGCCGTAAATCCTTCCCTCGGGACGATAGCGATAGGCATAGATTCTGCCGCGGGTTTTGAGTTCTTCCATGAATTCGGGAGCAAGCGTTTCATGGAGTTCCTCGGGAACATAGCGCAGTGCGTTGCGCAGCGCAAGCTCAGCCTGTGCGGGAGTGAGGCGGAAACCTCTGTCCGGTGCGCGGCGATAGCCCTCTTCCATTTTCGGATACTCCGGAAGAGTGTTGTCAAGTTTGATTGTCATTGCTTTTGCAACAAGTTCGTTTTTCATACTGATATTCCCTCCTTCGTTAGGATTGAATTTTTTACCGTTTTTTCGGTATTTTTAATTTAGCTGTCGTCAGTGCTGTCGGTTGTCGGTTTTTGATAACCGGCGCAAATCATTCAAGGGTTCCGCAAACGCTCTCGGCCGCGCGGACGATCTCCTCCGCCTTTACCATTGCATCGAACTTGTTCATCTGTTCGTACATCACAATATCGTCGTGAATGGGTGCAACGCTTTCGCGGATTTTGTTGTAAACAGCCTTTGTTGCGGGAGCGAGCTTATCATCGCCGCGCAGGTAAAGAGCCTGGCTTGCGGCAAACAGCTCAATGCCGATAACCTTCTGTGCATTGTCAAGGATCATGCGCGCCTTGCGTGCGGCAATGGTGCCCATACTTACATGATCCTCCTGATTTGCAGAGGAAGGAATGGAGTCAACGCTTGCAGGGTGCGCCCAAACCTTGTTTTCGGAAACCATGCTTGCGGCTGAATACTGGGTAATCATAAAGCCGGAGTTAAGGCCGCCGTTCTCACTGAGGAATGCGGGCAGACCGGCGCTGAGCTGCGGATTGACAAGGCGTTCAATGCGGCGCTCGGAAATGTTTGCATATTCCGCAAGCGCAATGCCGAGGAAGTCGAATGCAAGAGCCATCGGCTGGCCGTGGAAATTGCCGCCGGAAATTGCTTCGTCGTCATCGGGGAAAATAATGGGATTGTCCGTCACGGCGTTAATCTCGCGGCTGACGGCATTGTAAACGTATTCGATCGCATCGCGGCTTGCACCGTGAACCTGCGGAGTGCAGCGCAGTGCATATGCATCCTGAACCTTTCCGGGAATGGTATCAAACGCAAGCTTGCTGCCTTCAAGCAGAGTGAGCAGGTTCTTTGCGCTGTTGATCTGTCCCTTGTGGCCGCGAACAGCATGAACCTTGGGATCATAGGCCTTCTTGATGCCGAAAAGTGCTTCCGCAGTCATTGCGCAGGCGATATCCGCAGTCTTTGTGAGCTGAACGGCGTCATATACCGCAAGACAGCCGACGGCAGTCATTATCTGAGTTCCGTTAATGAGTGCAAGGCCTTCCTTGGCCGCAAGTTCGACAGTGGGAATACCGGCAGCCGCCATTGCTTCCCTGCCGCTCATGATTTCGCCCTTGTATTCCGCGCGGCCTTCACCGAGCATAACAAGAACCATGTGGGAAAGGGGTGCAAGGTCTCCGCTTGCGCCGAGAGAGCCTTTTTCGGGAACTATGGGGTGAACACCGGCGTTCAGCATTGAAAGCAGGGTTTCGATTGTGGAAAGACGAATTCCCGAATTGCCGCGGCAAAGTGCGTTGCAGCGCAGCAGCATTGCGGCGCGAACAACTTCCGTCGGCAGGGGGTTGCCCATGCCGCAGGAATGGGAAATGATGAGGTTGCGCTGCAAGACGGCAGTGTCCTCAAGGGGAATGTATTTGTCCGAAAACTTGCCGAAACCGGTTGTTAAGCCATATACAACAGCCTTTTCATCAAGTTTCTTTTCAACATAGGCGCGCGCTTTGTTAACCGCAGCCTTCGCCTCGTCCGAAATCGCAACCTGTTCGCCCGTTCTGGCAACAGCAGCAACCTGTTCAACCGTCAAACTCGTGCCGTTGATAATTATCATTTGATAAATCTCCTTTTAGAAGCCGCAGCGCGGCAAATTATTGCAAAGCATTTTGCGGGCGGCAGAAAGTCGTTCAAAAGCTCTCGCTTTCTCACACGCATACCAACCCAACAATAATTATATAGTTGCAGGCGAAAATAGTCAAGAGTTAAGGGAGAGTATATCAGATTTGGGTATGCGTGTTCCGACCGAGCCCCGAAATGCATTTGAAGCATTTCATTCGTGCGGTTTTTTGATTGTTCCACCAAAGTTGTGTATAAAAGACATGACCGTTCAAACACGGGACGAATCGGTAAACGGATTTATGGTCGGCACTTATTTTTCCTGCGATGTTTGTGCGGGGAAAAGTGCCGTTGACCGCATAGTTTTCAGTTCGACCGAATTTGATGAAAACAACATTGAAAACTTTGAAACGGTCGAGTTCACGTTTCATATTTTCAAAACGGATGACCGGAACACAATTGACGACAGCAAGCCCGTCGTGTTGAATTTCAACTGATAGTCTCGGCATATCGACAAAAGAACGGAACTGCCGCAAACATTAAATTCCGTCTGCGGCAGTCCCGTTTGTTCTGTCATCGTCTTGTTTCTTACTGTGCGTTTTCTTCCCCGGGAACAAGATCAATCACTGCAATTTCCGGCAGGTTGTTCACCCGCGGTATTATGCCGTGCCCCGCCATTCCGGCGGTGATGATCATCTGCATATTGTCGCCCAATCGGAAGCTTCCGCTGTCGTATTTCGGGAGCCATCCCTGCATCGGCGCATACAGCCCGCCGACAAACGGCATTCGAATAAGACCGCCGTGAGTGTGTCCGCTCAGAACAAGGTCGATATTCCACATGCTGTACGCACCGTTGAAAATAAAAGTGTCCGGCATATGTGCAAGGCAGACTTTCGGCAAGTCGGTATTTTCAAATTCTTTCAAGAATTTGTATTCCGGCGATGCGGCAAACTCCTCTTCCGTGCGGCCGAACGCAAACCCATGCCCCATTGTGCCGCCGATGCGCAGCGGCTGACCCGCAAGAATAACATCCGCATAACTGTCATTGAACACCGCCGCACCGGATTTCTCAATGCGATCAAGAAGCAGCTCATCTGACGCCATATATCCGAGTTCGTGATTGCCGGGTGAAAAGAATACCGGCGCGATTTTACGCAATGCTTTAACCAAATCGAGAAACTTTTGCACATCTTCGGCATCCGCATTCCTGTCGATCATATCACCCGCAAGACAAATTGCATCCGGCGACTGCGCTTCAACCTTTGCAAGCAGACGCGCGTTGTCCTTCCCGAATGACTTGCAATGCAGGTCGGAAAGCAGAACCAACCGCACCTTTGATTGAAGTCCGCGCAGCTCAATTTCGTAGTGCTGCACATGAAGACAAACGGCCGATAGCAAAACGGAAAGGGTTAGAGCGAGGATGAAGCATATTATGCATCCAATTAACACTTGCTTAAATTTTACCTGTCGACAAGTATGCATCTATATACCGCGTTATCTGTTTCAAATACGGGGTCGTGAAATCACTGTTGTATGTACCGTTTATCCCGTAGAGTTTGCCTATCATGTTTATCGCTTCATCAACACTTTCGCAAAAACTTATATAAGGCAAATTTCGGAGCCATTTATAGGTTTCACGAACTTTGTGGTTATAATTGCTCAACGCAATGCATGGTGTCCCGCTGATCGCACTGAAAACCATGCCGTGCAGACGATCCGTCACAACAAGAGATGCCCTCTTGAACTGTTCAACTTTTCGTTTAAATACTTCCTCCCTTTTTTTAAGCGAAACAAATCTTTCTTCGGAATACATATCAGTATGCATAACATTGCCTGTTAAAGCGTTGCATATTCTCTCAATGGTCTGTATCTCGTCTTTTGAAATGTTTTTTTCCCAATCTGATCTGAAACAAAGGAGTATTCCGTCCCGCTTTTTTATTTCATCTGAACAATCTATAGACATAACTATATCCGGTGTCAAAATTACTCTTGTTTTCGAAAATGTATCCCGCATGTCCAGATATGACTTTTCTTCACGTGCAACAAGCAGAAGATTTCTGTTTCCAGCATAAACCTTAGATGCAGTTTTCTTTTCTCTTTTTCCTTTTTTCGTGTCTGGAAAACACATGGTTTGCGGCATGGAAACAATCAAATTTTCCGAATATTTACGAATTATTTCTTCACGATGTTTCTCATGTTGAACTGTATTCCCGATGCTTCCCCCGCCCCGAAGTATGATTACATCACCGGGCCGAATTTGCTCGGCAATTTCACGCCTGTAGCGGGTATAAACCGCTTCGTATATATAGTGTTTCGGAATATCTGAATAATACTTTTCAAAAAAACGTCTCTCCGCAATTCCTATTGCAATATCGCCTATATTGTTATGACCTTGTTCCAGCAAGAACCAAAAATTGACCCCCTGCAACCTTTGCAGCCCTCGCAAACAATATTCCGGATCATTTAGGCGGTAGTCTTGTTCGTCTGCAAGACGTTGTCGGCGTTTCTCGCAATGGGCGGAATAGGGTTCGTATATTATTCTGTGAAGAATCTTTTTTTTCAAACACATTCTTTTAATGTATTGCTTAAACATTCTTTATCTCCAAATCGGGCAGTTGCAAATATCCCCAATACGTTTTATTCCAAGCAAGCTTCGTCCCACCATCCTTTTGAATAATCAGAAATGATGCTGCATCAACAATTACATCCAAATGTTGTTCTGCGCCGTATTCGTTAATAAGGTATACAGCAGGTTTCAGTTTGTATTTTCCCGGAGCAAGACCAATCAGCGACATTTTTATTCTTATAGTATTTTTAGCAGTTGAAAACGGAGTTACTGTCGTTGCCATGGCAACAGGCGTATCATCAGCAGCATTTATAACTAATCTCAACATTAAATCATCACGTATTTGAAACGTTTCCATGTGTAGGATAATTTCCATATTTTCACCCGAAGTATATGTTGCATATTCTTTGTTGAATTGTAACATAACCATTTCAACAACAGGTTTTGTTGGGACTCCTGTGTGTTTTTTGTTCTTTAAATTGACCGTTTTTTGAAGTTCTTGAACGGCAGCTTGCGCATAAATGTCTATCGCCTTTTCCACGTCCCCGTCAAAAATCAGCTTTCCGTGATCCAGCACGATGCATCTTGTACAAAGCTGGCGAATCGTGTTCATATTATGGCTGACATAGAGCACGGTACGGCCTTCCGTATTTGCTGCATCGTCCATTTTGCCGAGGCATTTTTGCTGGAACTTCATATCTCCGACGGCGAGAACCTCGTCCATAACCATGATTTCGCTGTCCAGATGCGCAGCAACGGCAAACGCAAGTTTAACATACATGCCGCTTGAATAGCGTTTCACGGGAGTATCTATGAACTTTTCCATCTCGGCAAATTCGACTATCTGATCGAATTTTCTGTCTATCTCCGCTTTCGTCATGCCGAGAATTGCGCCGTTCATATAGACATTTTCCCGCCCGGTCAGCTCGGGATGAAAACCCGTGCCGACTTCAAGCATGGAAGCGATCCTGCCGTTATAACTTATTGTACCCTTTGTCGGCGCGGTTACACGTGAAAGCAGCTTCAGCAGCGTGGACTTGCCTGCGCCGTTATGCCCGATTATGCCGAGTGCTTCACCCTTTTTCACCTCAAAAGACACATCATCCAGCGCGAGGAATCTTTCGCCCATGCGTTTTGACGAGTCGGAGCCGATCTTGCTGTTCGGGTCCTCCCGACCTTTTATACGCGCCATTAAGCTTTGCAGATCACCGCGCAATGTGCCGCCGCCGATTGCACCGAGACGGTATTCCTTTGAAACATGTTCTATTCTGATTGCAATTTCGTCCATTTTTCTTTCCTCAGACGGTATCCATAAAAGTCTTTTCCACCCTGCTGAACAGCACAATGCCGATGAAGAGCAGGGCAAGAGTTATCCCCCAGCCGATGAAATAGTACTTCCATTCGATTGCGCCCGTTCCGAGATATGCATAGCGGAACAGATTTACAATCGGCGAGATTGGGTTGCACATATACAGCGCATGCCACTTCCCGCCGGGGGCAAAAGCGGTAAAACGGAACATGTCGTATGCAATCGGGGAAGCGTACATCCAAAGCTGCGTGCCGAACCCGACAAGCATCGCAAGGTCGCGGTACTTTGTTGTGAGCGCGGAAATAATGATACCGCAGCCGAGGCTGAGCATTGCCAATTGCAGCACGATAAGCGGAGTCATCAGCATCCACAGGTTAGGCTGCACCCCTTGTTTTGCTGCTGCATAATAAACGAGAAAGATAATCAAAAACACATATTGGATCGCAAGGCTGATAAGCTCTGAAAAGACCGCTGAAATCGGCATTACAAGCCGGGGAAAATACACCTTTCCCATTGTTGCACTGTTGGCAACAAAGGTATTCGCCGTTTGTGTGAGGCAGTTTGAAAAATACGTCCACAGTACCGTTCCCGACAGATAGAATACGAACGACGGCACACCGTCGGGTGCCAACCCCGCAATATTTCCGAACACAAGCGTGAAAACAACCGTTGTCAAAAGCGGCTGAATTACCGCCCATGCAGGCCCGAGAACGGTCTGCTTGTATTTGGACACAAAATTACGCTTGACAAAGAGGAAAATCAAGTCGCGATACGCGAACACCTCTTTTAAGTGCAGGTCAAACCAGCCGCTTTTGGGCCTTATGACCGTGTTGAAATGTTGTTCGTTCATCAGTACTCCTTTGAATTATAACAATGAATAAAGCTGCTTCAAAATTGCGGAATTATCGCGTTCGAAATCGTGATTTTGCAATTCCGCTTGTATGCTCTCTCTCAATTTCGGCGCGTTGTAAAGCCGTATTATCGCTGCGGCAATTGAATCCGCATCTGATTCGCAAAGCAAACCGGTTCTTTCATTGTCAATCTGCTCCGCCGCAGCGTTTCGCGTCGCAATTATCGGCACAGCCAAAAGCCGCGTTTCCAATACCGTGACGCAATGTCCTTCAAACCGACTGGGCTGCACATAAAGGTCTGCGCAGCGGATATACGGGTAGGGATTCGACTGCATTCCGAGCAGGGAAACACAGTCTTCCAATCCGAGCCGCATTATCTGCTCCCTGAGGGCGGACTCTTCCGGCCCTCCGCCGACTATGTACCAGTGAAATCCCGTGAACCCGTCAGCAACAAGTTTTGCGCAGGCATCAACAGCAATATCCATGCCCTTGGCATGCGACAGCCTCCCGCAGGAAACGATATTGAAGCAATCCGCAGAAAATTTCACTGTCGGGATGTCAAGTCCCTTCTCCCGCACGCCGTCGATATCGATTATGTTGTTGACCGAAATAATCTTATCAGCATATTTCGAACGATATGCGCGCAGTTTTTCCGCCAATGCAGGCGAAACCGCAATCACCTTGTCTGCCTTTCTGTATCCGTATGCATCGTGATACTCCCGCCGCATTGCGCCGTGATGATAAAACATCAGAAACCTATCCGCCGAGACGGCACGGACAGCCGTTTCGGCAGCGCGATCGCTGTATATGACCGCCGTATCAAAATGTTCGCCTTTGAGCTGCTTTTTCACGTACGAGGCATAGCATTTTGCCTCCGCGGCGCGAAAAACGACGCGAAGCGCGGACCATATGAAACGGCGGAATTTCGCTGCATTCTGCGGTTCCTCCATGATATTGTACAAACGCTTGCAGCCGTACCCCTTTGGGAACGTCACTTTGTGTTGTCTGTCGGAAACTATCAGGCGGCACTGCGGCGTTATTCTGTCCGCAACGTCCAAGCTGTCCCTCAAAACAAGACAGGTCACGTCAAATCTGTTGTAATCAAGGCGATTAAGCAAATTCACCAATGCCGTTTCAATCCCGCCGATCCACAGGGCTTCGGTTATAAAAATCAGCTTCTTTTTCACTTTTCAAACCCGCTCTTGTTCGGCAAAATGCTCTCGAATGCCTTGCGCAGCCGCAAAGCCAAGCTGTCGAAATCCACGGCCGTTTCGGGATCGTTTATGCAAAGCATATCATGACTTTGTTCGCAAATTATTCTGCACAGGTTGTCAACGGTGCTTTCATCGGCACAGGAAACAAAATTATCCGTGTTGAACGGCGCGAAATTCCCGCTTGCTATCTGCCACCAAAGGCAGACCCATTGGTTCACATCATCGGCGCAGCGGAAACGGTGAAGAGTCGTGCGTTTCAGCAATTCCGGTTCGGCATTCCAAACGGCCTCAAAAGTGCTTTTGGTGTATGCGGCGGGAGCGTGAAGGTTTTTAAACCCTGTAAAATAATCCGGGAACAGTTTTTCAACAGCTTTGGTACGAATGTTGTCCTGCCAACGATAAACGCGGTTCACGTACTTTTTCCCGAATTTTTTCACCTGCTTACGCTTGTTGAAATGCGCATTTACAACACCGAGATCGTTAACCGCCGCATGCTGCCAGATTCCGATTTCACCAATGAGTCCTATCGGATGCTCTTCCCCGCAGGTGCATGGTTGTCCGTCGCGAAAAAAAGCCGTTTCGGGCATCGGACGAATAGGAAACATATCATCATTAAAATAAACAAAATGCTCCGCAAGCCCCGGAATCCGATGAATATTCATTTCAATTGCATGGGAGCTGAATGTCGGCAAAGCAGCCTGCGGGAGGAAATCCGAATGCGAGACATGACTCAATTTCGGATGATCCAAATTCAGGAATTCGGGAACATGCCAGCAGGTAACAAAATGAATTTTGTGCACCCACGGCGTAAATTTCTCAACGGCGCGGAACCAATAGGGCATAAGCCCCCAATCCCGAAAACGATTGACGGAGTTGCTGTCGTCCGTCACCGCTCCCTGATATTTAGCCTTTTCTGCCCGCCACTCCGGGTCGTTCCCGTCCACCCAGAGAACAACAAAATCAATGTCCATGTTCGCACCTCATGTGATCTTTTTTCCCACAAACGGGATCTTTCGGATAAGCCAAGTCAATGCAAGGCTGAGTGCATAAAGGCAGGCCACCCTCAACAATGATGTTATGAACGGAAGTGACTTTATAACCGGAGTCTGAACAAATTCATTCAATATCGCATGAATGCAGTACACACCGAATCCGCATTCAGTAAACACGGCAAAAACCTTGCGCGTTCTTTCGCTGTAATGTATCTTTGACATTTTCATAATAAAGAATGCATAAATCGCTGCTGAATACAGTATAACATTCGGCTTCATGTATTGTTTTACGAAGTCTGTTTTTCGCAGTTCTTCGCTTATAAAGCACTCCGCTGCAATTGTTGCAATCAGCATCAGTATGCCGATAACATATATTGCAGTCTCTGTTTTTTTGCTCATATTGTCCTTTTTGCTGTATAAAAAGTACCCCAGCATAAAGTATCCCATATACCCGGTTACAGCTCTTAATCCTGTTCTCTCAATAAAATCCGAAATCATCCCGCCGATTTTCGGAACATAGATAAGATACTGCGTCACAACGTTCACGGCAGCAAACATAATCAGAAAGTACGCAAGTGTTTTTCCATCCGCTGCTGCCTTTCTCAGAATCGGGGTCAATAAGTATAAGCCTGCCAACGAATAGAGAAACCAGAGATGATACGGACCGTGGATAAACTCTGCAATAACACCGAAAGTGCTCAAATGGCTGTAGCTCCCGGAGATTAACCCGTATGCCGTATATACGCCTGACCAAACAAGGAAGGGAACAATAATATGCGGAAGGTACACAGTGAGTATTTTTTTTGCGCTTACATCCCTTTCGGGATCAAGGAAAAACCTTCCGGAAATCATGAAAAAAACAGGAACACACCATACAATGGCGGCATGCATTCCCCTGTACATATATTTTATCATTAAATTATCTGTCAGTGGATTCAAACCGCCGTGGATCATTATCACCGCCAACGTTGCCAGCAACCGCAGAATATCCAATTCAGTTTGACGCTTAATTTCAGCCATTTGATTTTTCCTTTCTTTTCTTCCCTACAAGCATTGGGCAAAATCGGTTAATCGCAAAAATCAGAACGGCTTCAACGGCGGCAATCAAAAGAAAACTTCCGACGGATCTCCCCCGCCATTTATCGCCGTCCGTAAGCATTCCCGACAGAATGAAGAATGCCGGCATATGAAACGAATCCAAAAACTGCTGCACCAAAACATACGGTACAATATCGTATTTCGGGTTTGCGTAATTCAGAATATGCCCCAAAACAACCAAAGCAATTGAAATCGCACGAGTGTTGTCAATATAGGAAATTCTTTTAGTCATGTTTTAATATTCGCCTAAACACTTTCAACGGATCCAGCAGCTGACACCTAATGTCAATTACCTCAAACCGCTCTGTTGCCACATATGTATGCAATCCGTCTATCTTCCAGTTCTTAACGCATAGATCTTTTGCTATCAACCGGCCTACTTCCTTTTCGTCATAAGTTGTATCCGAAAAAATGCATTCCATGAACCTAATGCCCTCGCCGTAACTTTCCATCCGATTAATTTGCGCAGGACGAATATGCCGATCCCCCTCGGCAAGCATTCTTCCAGCTCCACGCACCTGAAGCGGTTCAAAGTTTGGCCATGGAATCTTTGTCAGTTTAATATCGCCGCTCCAATCCAGCCAAAATGCTTTGGGGAACACGCGCTCACTTCCTGCCTGCGGCAGAAAAGTCAGCAGCAGGAGCTTGCCATTCACGCTCTGTACAGTCGAATCAACTGCATTTTCCTTCAGCAGAGTCGTTACATATTCCCAGTCTGTCGGAAAATGCGTTGCTTTTAATAATTGAACTTCATGAATTGCACAGGATTCCGGAATCATATACCACTCGCCACCGTGTTTGAATACAAAGGGATAAGACAGATGGTATTCCCGTTCTAATGCAACCGCCGGCTGCGATGTGGTTCCGTTGTCGTAGAGTTCTACAACCTCGATTCGCCCCTTGCCATGGTGCGCAGCCTCATAAAATATATATGTCTTTCCGTTATCCTCTGCCAGCATTGGGTCTGCCACCCAATGGTCACGGGTCGCCGGCATCACATAATCCGGCTGAAAGTGCTTACGTTCCCATATCGGCGCTTCATGTGCATCTCTTTTTCGGATTGCGATTGTAAAATAGTTCGGCGTCCAGAACAGGCGCTCAAACAACATTCTCTTCTTCATACTTATCCACCCAGATAACATTTTGCAAGGCGATAAACGCGGCTCCCAACACTACGCAGCGCACGATATCGCATGAAAAGTCTTATTTTCCCATAAGAATTATTCATCATCCAGCCGTATAACCGCTGGTCGGCAACAGATAGCTTTTCTATGCTTTGCACTTCTTTATGGATATTCTCATTTTTCTGCACAGCCGTGCAGAGCTGCTGCACTTCATTTCTGTCCGTTGTTTTCAGTTTGAAATAGGCTGCTTCCATATAAAGCCGGAGAGCAATCTTACCCAGTCCCTCGATCGGCAGGCAGCCGTTCTCGCGGAGCTTCTTATCAAGTGCATAGAACGGCGTGACGATTTTATCTGTATACGCAATAACATCGCGGATTCTTTGGATCCTATCTACCGTGCGATCATGGCCAAACTCGTTGACATAGCAGTAATAAGGTTCTGGTAAGGCCAAGATGGTTTTGCAGCAACCCGCCAATATGAGTGAAAAGTTCAAATCCTCATAATTGGTTAGGGTTGGGTCAAAATAGATTTGATTCTCCGTGAGTATGCTTTTTCGGGTGAGCTTGTTCCATATTGCTGTAAAGTAATTCTTCTCAAACAGCGCACGGAAATGGGAACCCAGATTTTGCTGTGTCAGTTCCACAGGGTTCCCGCATGACATGGTCTCTCGCATAATGACTTTTCCGTGATGCACGTACCGAAACCGCATCCCGAACATAATGCAATCGACACCATCCTGGATTGCTTTCAAAATCGACTCCATGTTCAGCGGTGACACTATGTCATCCGCATCCACGAACCAGAGATACTCTCCCTGTGCCTCGTTAATGCCACGATTGCGTGCGGTGGAAACGCCTGCATTTTCCTGATGGACACACCGAAGTTCCGGATATCGGACACACAGCGTATCGCACAGTTCCGCCGTGCCGTCGTTCGAGCCGTCATCAATGAGCAGGATTTCATAATCCGATAATCCGCAGACCCGAATGCTGTTCACCGTGGCTTCCAGCGTTTTAACGCAGTTATAGCAAGGGATAATAACGCTGAATATCATCGTTTTACCTCCCAGCAAAAACGATAGTTCAGATAATTATCAACCTCATTTTGAATTGTTACATTCAGGTTTGTAACGAAGTAATATGCACCTGCCAAAAGCACAACACATAAAAGTGCGGCAGCCCGCTGCTGCCCCGAGAGGGTCAGCCGTCGGATTTTGCCCAATTCCGTATCCTTTTCCGGATAGAACATCATCGGCAGATACAGGATCAGAAGCTGAAAATAATAATCCGTAAGGCGCGTAAAGACATTATCAAACCCGGAAAACATCTGCAAAACGGCTGCAACTATCATGAGATTGAGCAGCTTTGTAAAATTCTTTCCGGAGAAACCGCGCAGCACGATTCCGGCAATAACGAGTGCCACAATTATCAAAAAGCGGCCGCCCACGCGGGTATTAACCATAAAGTCCGTTTCATCATAATAGAAATTACTGATAAACATGACTATTTGATTTCTGAATACGAATATCAAAGCCGCACAAATCGCATAAAGTATGAGTTTTTTTGTATTCAGTCGGCTTTTGGCAATCCAGTACGCCGGAAGAAATATCAACGCCGGAACATGGACACATCCGGCCAATGCGGTCCAAAGAAGGAATTTCTTCGGATTTTCCTCCATAATGCCGATAAAAGCAAACATTAATAAGCCCATTGCCAATGCTTGTTTAATTGCACTGAACCCGAACACATAAAAGCCAAAACAATTCCAAAGCAGATAGCTGAGCCAAGGTGCAGGCGAATAACGAAATACAATGACTGCAACCGCGGCCTCCGTCACAATTGCGATAAAGATAAGAAATACCTGAAAATCGCCGTCGGATACTGTCGAAAACAGTTTTTGGAGCCAGAAAAATCCGAAATTCCTGCCTCCGTTGAAAACTTCGGCGCTGAACCAACCCGGTTCAATTATGTTATAATACCCCCATGCATATTTGCGCAAATCGCCTGTAAGGTACATATACCGCCAGCCACAGATGAATGTATGCAGAATCGCCATAAGTGCGATATAAATTTTTTTCTTATTGCCGTGCTGCGGAATCAAAAAGCCGAAACCCAGTACCGCCGCAACAACATAGTAATAGACTTTTACACCCATTTACTCTCCCCGTTTCTTTCGCAGTTCCGCTTCAAAAAAGGCTTCCGTCTCCCCTGCCAGTCTCTCGCATTTAAAGTCTTTCCCGCGCAGCTTAGCCTGCCCCGTGTAATACTCCAGCAGTCCCGGTTCGGTCAACATTCGTTTGACGCCTTCATAAAATGCTTCGTCATCGTTTGCGGTAATTAAGCCGTATTCGCTGTCGCCGAGGATCTCACGCATGCCGGAAACATCAGTGGTGACGATGGGTTTTCCTAAGATCAAACCTTCCGTGACGAAGGTGCTGAAGCCTTCAAATATAGACGAGCACACCAGAAGGTCGGCGGCATGCATCAGGTTATACGGATTCTCACGGAAACCCAGCAGTTTTGCCGATGTTTCCAGATGATTCTCGCGGATATACGCTTCCAGCTTGGGACGTTCTTCCCCTTCGCCGATAATCCAAAGCTCATGATCAATCCCTTCATCCAGAAGTCGTTTATGCATGCTCAACGCACGAACAAAATGCTTTGGAGCAGACAGCCTGCCGACAGCTGCAACAGTAAACTTTTGCTTTTTTACACCGATCGGCAACTCTGCCAATGCCTTGACGGCTATTTCTGAATCATCAATTGTGTTATATATGGTTTCGGTCGAAACTGTGTCCTGATAAAGCTCAACAAAGCTCCTGCGTACATTTTCTGAAACACATACTGCAATATCATACCTTTTATAGTACCTTTTTGTTGTCGCTGCAAATTCTTCCGGCGATACCCAGCTTTTCAAATCCGAATGAACCCATGCCAATTTCAATGCTTTTTTATTTGTTGAGCCCGCCATGATTTTTGTTGAACCGCATTCAAGATAAGCAGCCTCAATATCATAATCGCCCTTGATATGCAGCGGGTAAGTCAAACCGAGTGCCGCTTCTGTCCGCATCAGCAAATCCGTCATGCGATTCTTTGCCGGATAGCAGTATTTATATTTAATGCCCTGTGCGAGTTTTTCCTTCACGGCCTCGGGATAGAGCGTCTGAACGGTTATCGAAAACCGCTCCTTGTCCATTGCGTTTACAAGGTTGCAAAGAACTTTTTCGGCCCCGCCGCCGGAAAGGGATTCGATGAAGAAGAGGATGTTAATCACGAGTTCAAGACCCTCTTAACTTTATTAATTACTCGCTTACACAATGGTGCAACATCACTTATTCTCAACAGGGTGATCCGCATCCAATTGGGCATTTTGTGTAATGTCTTATCACCCCGTCCAATCAATCTATCCAATTTGACTACTTCATTGCGGTAAAAAGAAAGTTGAGTACGATAGTTACTGAAATGAATTAATTTAACTGAATAGTCATATCCCGCAGGTGAATGAAACACCGCACGCGGAACAGAGATGTCTGCTTCTAATCTTTTTCTTGATGGTGCGAAAACTAATTCGCCAGGCATATCAACCGGTTCAAACTTGCATACTGCCATACCAAGAGCAAGCAACGGTTCATCTGCCGGATCAGCAAATCCGTTAAAGCTGTAGTCATGATAGTTTTTTTCACAATTGATTGCAATTTCAAAAACATGCCTACAAGCATCTGTATTACGCATATAATAGACGCCACCATTAAAATCAGGAATAAAAGAAATATCAGTTCCATACTGTTTCATTCCAGATGGAATAAACCATCCTCTTCCGCAATTCAAATCACGCCATGCATATCCAAACAGTGAAAAATCACCTGCGTCACAAAAAATATCCCACCATGTATTTAAATCGCCATAGGCCAGACTGTCTGCATCAATAAAAATCGTCTCTTCAAAAGGCAGTTCTCGGAAAAGTTTTAATTTATCGTTATAGCTGTTGGATGCATCGCTAATCACGATTACCTTATCAAACTCCGAAGTATACTCGTTCTCTCTATCGCTTATTATTGCAAACGGAAACGGGTCCTTAGCAAACAATCGATATGAATGCAGAAGATTTCTTGCTAATTTGTAGTAGCGCTCCTGACCCGTGGCAATTGTGACAAAACCTTTTCTTTGTTGTTTTTTCATATAGTAATCTGTTATTTGTTTATTGATTCAGTATATAAGTCGCACAGTCGTTTCGCAAATACCCGAGAATCAAAGCCGAACTTCTCAACAGCATTCACAACTGCAGACTTATCTGCGCGATTCATGCTTACCGCTTTCTTAATTGCATCAACCCATTCCGCCGCACTCTGGTCTAATTTAAGCCATTGAACATATCCTATTCCGAAATCGACTTCATTGGAATATGTATCCGCTGTCACGCATGGCAATCCTGCTGCCTGCGCCTCGATCATTACCAACGGCATTCCCTCATAAAGCGACGGCAAAAGAAACGTTGACGACTTACGAATAAGTACATCGATATCGCTGCGTACACCAAGCAGGAGCATGTATTCGTCTACATTACGTTTTTTTATTTCGTTTCTAACACGCTGTTCATATGCATTTCCGTTGTTGCCCACACAGAGAATGCGTATTTTTTCCCCACGCTTTTTCAGTTCTTGAGCTATTTCTGTCGTAAACAGTTGATTTTTAATCGGGGAAAAACGGCCAATCTGAATTATGTTTATCCAATCGTCCTCACAAAATTCTCCTGATTCTTTTTTGTCGTAATAATCAATAAACTTTTTTGTGTCAACTGAATTAAATATCAGATGATAGTTCGCTTCATGTGTTTTTTTGTCACCGTAAAGAAATCGCCCCGCCGGAGTAGAACAAGCACAGAACTCAGTTCCGTAATGCAATATCCACCTGCGCATAACAGCATTATACAATATGCGAACTACGCTCCGTTTTCCACTGCCGTCATCATCTGACCAGTTATGCGCATGAACGAAACGGTGCTTAACGCCTGCCATTTTCGCTGCGAACAACACCATGCCGCTGTGAAATAATTCATGTGAATGAACAATATCATATTGGCCTTCTTTCATGATTTTATAGAGTGCTTTGCATTGGCGAATGAAATGCCGACCCTCCGTTGCCGGAATGCGGATGCATTTTCCGCCCAATGCCTCAATCTCATCTTGATAGAAGGGGTGGCTCATAGTTGTGGTAAAATCGATTTGGAACTTACCTCTGTCCGCATTGCGTATAAGATGCATCAACTGGTTCTCTATCCCGCCGACATCCATAGTGCCGGCTATAATCAATATTTTGGTTTGACTCATAAGCGCGCATTCCTCTGCTTCGTCTTACAGCATATCAACAAATCTATCATTCGACTCCATCTCATCCGCACCGGCAAGGCAATACACCAACACTTCCAACCGACAGGCTTGATTTTTTCCGTGCGGTACAACTTGCAGATCTTCCGTATCTCTCGCCGCCGCTGTTTGGCCGAGCAGTTAAACTTCAGTAACTCCTTGCAGCAGGAATAGGCACTTCGGTAGGTCATCCATGCAAGTCCCGCTTCATAATAATGCGCCGACTCCGGCGAATGCTCCGTTGCGTGATAAGCTGCATACATCCGGCGGTTGACCTCCATCAATTGCCCCGTCAGATAGTGGCGACCCTTGCGGGAAAGGGAATTCTCATTGCTTACATCAACATTATACAGTAAAGCATCTATCGATGAAATCGACTGTATGTGCATGGCATAGGAAAAAATAAACAGCTGATCCTCTCCTATGGAAAGATCCGTTCTGAAACGCAACCCTCTATTTTCAATTATCTTCCTTTTGAACACCTTGCTCCAGAGAGAACTGAATAAGTACTGCCGCATGGAAAAAGAAATTCGTTTTGCAGCACCAACTTCGACATTTTCATAAAATTCGCCCGTACCCCGTTCTGCGGATATGCTGCCAACGTTGCGATATCCAAACATCAGCAAATCGGGATTGCGCTGAGTCAGTGCTTGATTAATCACATCAAAGTAATCTTCCGACACATAATCATCGCTGTCCACGAACAAAACATATTCACCTTTCGCTTGTTCGAGCCCCAAATTTCGCGCTGAAGATACACCGCCGTTTTCTTTCGATAAATAGCAAATTTTTGAATTCACATCAGCATATTCGCGGCAAATTGCATCGCTGTTGTCCGTTGAGCCGTCATTGATGAGAAGAATCTCATAATCAGAGAAGCGCGGATTTGTAAAGCTGTCCAAGCAGCGGCGTATGGTCGTTTCTGCGTTATAAACCGGTATAATTATCGAAAAAATCAAATCAGTCATCAAAATTAAGCAGTCTGCAAACGGTTTCCGTTATTATGCTTATATCATATTTTAATACGGCTTTCATGTTGTTTGCACCGATTTTACGGCACAGCACATCATCAGCAGCATATTGATCCATTCGTTCCGCGAAGCCGCTGACATCATTGGTGGCACAGCTGAACCCAGTTACACCGTCTACAACATAATCCGATACTCCGCGAATGTTCGATGTCAACAAAGGCAGTCCGCATGCCATTGCCTCCAACGCTGCAAGTCCAAGTCCGTCACGCATGGAGGGAAAAGCAAACAAATCGGCTGTATTAAGGATCTCCGGAATATCGTTACGATAGCCCAAAAAACAAATTTGCTTCGAAACATCCAAATCATTTGAAAGTCGAATTAACCTGTTCAAAAGTTCACCCTTACCGCAGATTCCGTAAAAGATATGTGGATTCGCTGTTTTTGCTAATGCGCGTATCATAATTTCGTGATTTTTGTGTTTCTTCAACTCGCCTACCGACACAACAAAAAAGGCATCTTTCGGAACCCCCAATTCCCTTCGCTTTTCTGCTCTGTCAACTGAACATGTTGCAAATTTCACTGTGTCGAGCCCGATTCCATCAATCTTCTCCGTTCTTTCCGCATGAAAACCTTTCGCGCGCTGATAATCCTCTTCATTGATAGTAATGATCATGTCGCACAGGCGGGAGCAATACTTTTCAACAGGATAATAGAGCAGCCAATTTGTGAGCGGCGCACCTTTATAAAAATGGAATCCGTGCACCATATAAACGACTTTTGTGCCTTTTTTGCGCACAGTTTTTGCTGCAACGCGAGTCATAACGCCCATAACGGGCTCGTTTGTCCAGATCACGTCCCAACTGCGGCCGTTAATGATCTTCTTCAGGTCGCTTAAGCCTTTTCGATTGCGGAGCGAAAACGGATTCCGAACCAAGCGCAGAGTATGGACAGGAGCAATGCCTGAAAGCACAGTGCGGAGTTCCTGTAAACGTCCGCCGACTTCGGAACACGCGAGTTCAACGGAAAATCCGTGTTCGGAAAGGTATTTCACATGCGGCACGAGGAACTGGATCGCCATCAGATCCGTGCAGGTCAACAGCAGCCGCTTCATCCGATTGCCTCCGAAATGCGCTTTGCAATACCGTTTGCATCCAATCCGAATTGCATCCGCAGATATTTTTGACTTCCCACAACCGAACAGTAAGTATCATCCAGGCCGATACGCAGCAATCTTGCATGCGCAGGCAGCTCAGAAAGAACTTCCGCAACCGCACTGCCGAATCCGCCTAAAATATTGTGTTCTTCAACGACTGCGATAATTTCAAAATCCTTTGCACAGCGCAGTATGGTTTCACGGTCGATAGGTTTAACCGTCGGGAACGACCAAAGCTCCGGGTTGATTCCCTTCTTTGCAAGAATATCCGCCGCACCGACAACCTCATCCAGAATTGCGCCGGTTGAAAAGACGGCGATGCGTTCACCTTTGTGTATTCGAATGGCCTGTCCGATTTTGAAATTTTCAATATCCTTGTGGATACGTTTTTCCCCGCCGCGCCCAAGCCGCAGGTAACACGTTCCCGGGTATTCCGCAATTGCCTTCGTTGCCGCTTCCGCCTCCGCAGGATCTCCCGGACAAAGTACCGCAACATTCGGCAGCGCACGCATCACGGCAATGTCCTCGGTTGCCTGATGACTCATGCCCAATGAGCCGTAAACAAACCCACCGCCGACGCAAACGATTTTTACATTTGCATCATGGTAAGCACAATCATTCCGTATCTGCTCAAGGCAGCGCAATGTCGGAAAATTTCCTATTGAATATGTGAAGACAATTTTTCCCTCCCCGGCTGCTCCTGCCGCGGCAGCGGTCATGTTCTGTTCCGCAATTCCGGCGTTGACGAATTGATCCGGCAGCTGCTCCCAGAAGGGCTTCAGCACGCCGAACCCCAAATCCCCGGTGAAAAGCTCAATATTCGGATTATTTTTTGCAAGTGTAATTAATGTGCGAACAAAGGTATCTCTCATATCCAACCCTCCCTCGCAATATATGTCGGATGCCATCCGGCAGAAGTTGTGTGATCGATTCCTATATCCGCGCCCGGTTCCGGACGAGCGGGTTTTGCAATGCCGTTCGGCGTGTACGGATCTTTCACGCCGCCGGGCTTAACCGCATACAGTTCGGAAACGGCACAATCATACTCCCAACCGTCATGCGGAAAGCGGTAGTGCCAAAGAACATCGTTTTCCATGAAAGAAACACCCTTTCCTTTTACGGTATTTGCAATCACCGCCGTGGGTTTGTGCGCCGAATTATGCGTATCTCCGAGTGCAGTTTGAAGTGCATCATGATCATGTCCGTCGAGTTCGATAACATTCCACCCAAATGCGCGCCACTTTGCTCCGAGATCCTCAAGTTCCAATGTTTTTTCGCAAGTATCAAGGCTCTGCATGTGATTATGATCAACGATTGCGGTCAGGTTCTCGAGTCTGTAATGGTTGGCAAACAATGCAGCCTCCCATACGGAGCCTTCATCGCATTCCCCGTCTCCCAATACTGCAAAAACTCTGTGAAGCTTGCCATCCTGTTTTGCAGCCAGTGCCATACCCGCCGCAACGGACAACCCATGCCCAAGTGAACCGGTTGAAAACTCCACTCCCGGCAAATGGTGGGACACATGCCCGGACAGCCTGCTTCCGTCTGCATAATGTGTTTTTAGTTCTGCCGTGTCAAAAAAACCGCATTCCGCAAGTGCTGCATACACAGCTGCCCCTGCATGACCTTTGCTCATTATAAAGCGGTCGCGTCCGTCCCATTCGGGATCCTCGGACTTGTACCGCATAATATCCGCATACAACACGGCAATTATATCCGCTGCGGACAGCACCGAACCAATGTGACTCCCTCCGGATAAATGAGTCATTTCAATGCCGTGGCGACGAATCAGCCAGGCAAGGCACTCGCTCTTTTTACTCATTTTGACACCTCGTTCAATTCCCGCAGCTCATCCGAATTCAGCGTCCAGCCTACAGCTTCCGCATTTGAAATAATCTGAGCCGGTCTTTTTATGCCTGCAATCACGACAGATCCGGGCATTGAATCAAGAATCCAGCGTATGGCGCAGGCTGAAATCGATTTTCCGCGTTCTGTGGCAATCTTTCTCAAAACCTCTACTGTTTGCATGTTTCGATCCAATTTTTCGCCGTGAAAATTTACATAAATATCACGACTCCGACGGTCATCCGCGCCGAAATCTATGTTTTCTTTTGTATATTTGCCCGTAAGAATTCCCTGACCGAGACTACCCCATGTCATCGGCGTTGTTTTAAGTATATCCTGCGCCGCCAGCAAATCCTGTTCATTCTTTCGACAGGCGAGAGAAAGTTCGTCCTGACAGCAGGCAAATCTGCCCGCATAAGGCCGCAGCTCGTTCATTCCGTTTGCATGAATATTGGACAACCCAAAAAAGCGGATTTTTCCTGCTTCTTTCAGCTTATCCAACTCGCCCAATACATCTTCAATCGGTGTCTTCCCGTCCCGATAATGAATTGTGTAAACATCCACATAGTCCGTATTCAGTCGGCGAAGACTGCCTTCCAATGCTTTGCGGATGTATTCAGGCGAATTATCGTAGAAAGTTTGTCCGTTCCCTGCACGAACGCCAAACTTCGTTTCAATAACAGCAGCCTTGCGGTGCGTGCCAAGCCCTTTGGCAAGAGTACGCTCTGACTGTCCCAAGCCATATGTATCCGCGGTATCAAAAAAATTCACGCCGACATCCAACGCGGCATGTATTGCAGCAAGGAGCTCATCCTCCCGCACACTACCCCAGCCGTATCCGCCCATTGGACAACCGCCCATGCATAAGCGTGATACTTTCAATGTCGTATTTTCAAGAACTAAATAGTCCATATCTATTTCTCTCTATTGCTCTTTCCGACGACACGCATAGCTTTTTTTAAAACAGCAGTCACGGTCTTAAAGAAAAGACTCGCATCCGTGCCGAACGAAACTTCCTTTGCATATCGTATTCTTAATTGGTTTTTCTTCTCAAGTACATATTTTTCGTACATTTCATCCGCATTTTCCGCACCGACAATTTCATCAAGGCTGATGAACTCAATGGAGCTGAAGTCCGTAATACCCGGCCGCACTTCAAGAATAATTTTTTCCTCGCCCTTATAGGCCTCCGTATAGCGCAAAAGCTCCGGCCGCGGACCGATGAAGCTCATCGACCCCAAAAGGACATTATACACCTGCGGCAGCTCATCAAGCTTCAGCTTGCGGAGAGCTTTCCCGGTTCTTGTTATGCGCGGATCGTTCAGCGCCGTTGTGCCGCCCATTTTGTCCGCACCCTTGTACATTGTGCGTAATTTAAAAATTCGGAATGCTTTGCCACGGTACCCGCCGCGCAGCGGGGTGTAGAAAACCGGAAAACCGTCCTCAATTGCAATGAAAATACCTATAATAAAAACGATCGGTGTAACAGCGACTGCAGCAACAAGAGAAAGAATAAAATCAATGATGCGCTTAATGATTCTGTTGTAAAACCCGCAATATCCCGACTGCGGTCTTTTTTCTTTCAGTTCGGTCGCTCTCTGCTCTTTATGATTCATTTATTTTCTGTCCGTTTTTAATCATCTGAAACGTAATGAATTATCCTCACTTTTCAAGACAAGTGCTGAACACCCTCAGAAATATCCCAAACAGATGTTCATTTAAGTGCTCCCCCGTTTCATGCCCTGTTTTTCAAGTGCTGCCTCCATATCGGTTTTCGGGCATGCCTCCGGCACCCACAGCCAACATGAACTGCGGATGAATCATTCTCATTTCTTCTCTGCGTGCCTATGATCCGCACGCAATGGCGCATCGGGATGGGCAGCAGATATTTACAGCCGAAATTTTTCAAGCGTCACGGATCGCTCCGACCCAATGCAGCGTGATGCATATGCGCATTCAACAAAGTATGCTGTAATGAACTCAAGTGCGGTATGCCTTTTCGGCATCAAAATGCGCAAAATACGACTATTTTGATGATTCATTATACCATGATTGACGGAGAATTGCAAGAGTTTTGACTGAAGGGCGTTTGTAAGAGTGTAACCAATCATTAACACCGAAACACACCGTGCTGCTTTGTGTTCAAAATCATCTGTTGGCGAAAATGTGTATCTGCGGTATTCTTCATGCAGGGAACCTCCTCTGTGAATGTTTTTGACATTATAACTATATCATGTTTGTTTCATTCAAATTAATTATGTGAAAGCAACAAACTGGACAACCTTTCTTGAGCTGCCCGGTTTTGTTTTTTGGTCTGTTGCAGCAACCCTTGGCTTTCGGGGCTGAAGCAGCAGTTTCCGCTGTCTTTCGGCTCCGAACGACCGTGCTTGCAGATACGGTTATGCT